>Ga0265331_10000107_pt1 | contig 112221 bp, 113 predicted proteins | sample 41923metaG_FD_202088 | JGI IMG/M metagenome (GOLD analysis project Ga0265331, IMG submission 202088) | Rhizosphere microbial communities from Carex aquatilis grown in University of Washington, Seatle, WA, United States - 4-19-23 metaG | ecosystem: Host-associated > Plants > Roots >... | reverse complement strand
AGTCCTTCCGCCGCGCCGACGCGCGGCCCCTCATCCCAACCCTTCTCCCCAGAGGGGAGAAGGGTTATCTCATTGATGCGGCTATGCTTTTCGTTTGTGTTTTCAGAGCAGGGGTCAACCCTCGCAGTTTCACCCTGGGGCAAGCCGGCTTGACCGTGGATCGGCGCGACGTCTATCGGTGAAGCGATCGTTCACCCCTCGCCCGGCGGCGCCAGCGCCACCACCTCCCAGATGTCCTCGCCGCGCCTGCAGGCGGTGACGTCGCGGCTGGAATGGTCGCCGTCGATGGTCTCCTCCTGGTGCAGCACGCGGCAGGTGCGGTCGTGGTCGGCATAGGCCGCGCCGGTGGGAGTCACCTGGCCCGAGGACTTGTCGGTGTTCCATTCCATCGTCTCGCCGGTCGCCGCCTGCTCGGCGGCGCGCACGGTGGCGTCGGCCGACTTCATCCGGGCCGGCGGGTCGGCGTAGGTGCCGATGGCGAAGCCGACCAGCAGGCCGATGGCGGCGCCGGTCACCGTCCCCTTGGCGGCGTTGTTGATGGCGTGGCCGGCCACCGCCCCGATGGCGCCGCCGCCCAGGCTGCCGCCGACCTGGCCGGCGGTCGGCCGCTGAAGGTCAGCGAGATCGAACGAGGTGAACGGTTCGCAGCCGCCGCCCATCAGCGCGACGGCGACGATTGCGGCGGCCAGCCGTTTGGCGCGACCCATGCCTTCGCTCCTTCTGCCCTATTCGGCTGTGGATTATATCCACAAGAGCGTCGCCTGTCCCGGCGGTCAGAGCCCCGCAACCGTCATACCGTCGATACGCAGGGTCGGCGCGTCGAGGCCATGCCGACAGACCAGGTCGTTGGCCGGAACCAGGTCGAGGAACATATCCTTGAGATTTCCGGCCACCGTCACCTCGGCCACCGGGTAGGCCAGTTCGCCACCTTCGATCCAGAAGCCGGCGGCGCCCCGCGAATAGTCGCCGGTGACGCCGTTGACACCCTGGCCGAACAATTCGGTAACGTAAAACCCCTGGGTGATGTCGCCGACCATCTCCTTGACCGTCACCGGCCCGGCATCGAGGTAGAAGTTGCTGGCCGACGGCGACGGCGGCGAGGCGGTGCCGCGCGCCGCGTGCCCGGTGGAGCGCATCCCCAGCTGGCGGGCGGAGCGCAGGTCGAGCAGCCAGGTCTTCAGCACCCCATCCTCGACGATCGCCAAGCGTTCGGTCGGCAGTCCCTCGCCGTCGCAGGGCCGCGAGCGCAGGCCGCGCAGCCGGTGGGGATCGTCGACGACGGTGATGCCGGGGGCGAAGATCCGGGTTCCCAGCTTGTCCTTGAGGAAGCTGGTGCCGCGCGCCACCGCGGCGCCGTTGATCGCCCCGGCCAGGTTGCCGATCAGGCCGCGCGCCACCCGCTGGTCGAAGACGATCGGCACCTTGCAGGTCTTGACCTTGCGGGCGCCCAGGCGGTGGACGGCGCGCCGCCCGGCCTCGTGACCGACGTCCTCGGGGGATTGCAGGTCGGACAGATGGACGGCGGCGGTGAAATCGTAGTCGCGCTCCATGCCGCCGGCCTCGCCGGCCAGCACGCTGACCGACAGCGAGCCGCTGGTGACGGCATAGGAATGGGCGAAGCCGTTGCTGGCGACGAAGGCGACGCCCGAGCGGCCCCAGCCGGCATCGGCGCCTTCGGAATTGGTCACCCCGTCGACGGCGCGGGCGGAATCCTCGCCGCGGCGGGCCATGTCGATCAGGGTCTCCGCCGACGGCTCGTGCGGGTCGCAGGTGTCGAGGTCGGGGAAGCGGGTGGCAAGGTCGGCCGGCTCGGCCAGGCCGGCGAACGGGTCCTCGGGCACCGCGCGGGCCATCGCCACCGCCCGTTCGAGCAATTCGTCCAGCGCCTGCGACGAGCGGTCGGCCGAGGACACCATGGCCTGGCGCCGGCCGATCAGAACCCGGAGACCGATATCGCCCGCTTCGCTGCGCTCCAGGCGCTCCAGCTTGCCCAGCCGCCAGGCCAGGGACAGCGACACCGAATCGACCAGCACCGCGTCGGCGGCGTCGGCACCCGCCCGCCGCGCCTTGGCGACCAGGTCGGTAAGCAGGCCGATGGTATCGGCAGCGGACATGAGACGACCTCCTTAGCTTCCTTTTCGACCTTGGTGGGCGGAGCCGAAAAAGCAACCACGCCGGTGGCGCGCGTGCGGCGAATCGATAGCGGGCCGTCAGGCTAGCACGGGTATGCCGATGGGGCTAGCGCCGCGCCCGCGGATGGGCGTCGGCGTACACCTCCTTCAGTTTGGACGAATCCACCGCGGTGTAGCGCTGGGTCGTCGAGAGCGAGGAATGCCCGAGCAATTCCTGGATGGTGCGGAGGTCGCCGCCGGCGGCCAGCAGGTGGGTGGCGAAGGAATGGCGGAGCGCGTGCGGGGTGGCGGTGTCGGGCAGGCCCACCACCTGGCGCAGCCGGCGCATCTGGCGCTGCACTACCCCGGGATTGAGGCGGCCGCCGCGGGCGCCGACGAACAGCGGCCGCTCGCCCGACCGCGCGAACGGCACCAGGCGGACATATTGTTCGATGGCTTCCCGCACCACCGGCAGTACCGGCACCAGCCGCTGCTTGCGGCCCTTGCCGGTAATCATCATGGTCTCGCCCCGCGGCACGTCGGCCACGGTCATCCCCAGCGCCTCGCCCAGGCGCAGGCCGCAGCCGTACAGCAGGGTGAACAAGGCGACGTCCCGCGCCGCCAGCCACGGCTCGTCGTGCAGGTCGCCGGCGGCGGTCAGCGTCTCCACCGCCTCCTCGGCGCCCAGCGGCTTGGGCACCGATTTGGGCGGGCGCGGCGACCTGACCGCGCCCAGCGCCGGATTGTGGGCGAGGCCGCGGCGGTCGAGGAAGCGGAAGAAGCCGCGCAGCGTCGACATGCCGCGGGCCAGCGAGGCGCGCGACAGCCCGTCGTTGGTGCGCCGTGCCAGGTAGGCGCGGAAATCCGAGGCGTCCAATCGGGCCAGGGCCGCCAAATCGGGGAGGCCGCCCAGATGGTCGAGGAGGAAGGCGAGAAAGGCGGAAAGATCGCGGCTGTAGCCGTCCAGCGTGTGGACCGAGGCCCGCTTCTCCACCCCCAGCCAGTCGCGCCACGCCGCCACCGCCGCCACGAGGTCGGCATCGCCGGCGAAATGGATCGGGGCGGGGGGCATTTCACCGCGCTCCGCCGGGCAGGCGCACCGTCACGGTGGTGCCCTCGCCCGGCTTCGACGCCAGTTCCACCCGGCCGTGGTGCAGTTCGACGAAGCGCTTGACCAGGGTCAGCCCGAGGCCGGCGCCGTCCTCGCCGGGGGGCTGGCGCCCGCGGACGAAGCCGTCGAAGACGTTGGCCTGGTCGGCGTCGCGGATGCCGGGGCCGGTGTCGGCAACCGACAAGGCGACATCGCCGTCGCGGCGCATCGCCGATACCGCGATACGGCCGCCGGCCGGGGTGAACTTGGCGGCGTTGGCGATCAGGTTGAACATCACCTGCTTGAGGCGGCGCTCGTCGGCGACGATCCAGCCGATGTCGAGCGGGCAGTCGAAATCCAGCACCAGCTTGCGTTCGCGCATGCGCTCGCGCACCAGCGACAGCACCGCGCCCAGCATCGGGTGGATCTCGACGGTGTCGAGCTCCAGGGTCATCTGCCCGGCCTCGATGGCGGCCAGGTCGAGGATGTCCGAGACCAGGGTCTGCAACGCCAGGCCGGCGTCGGAAATGCCCTTGGCGTAGTCGTGCTGGCGCGGCTCCAGCTTGCCGAAATACTCGGCCTGCAGCATCTCGGAGAAGCCGATGATGGTAGTCAGCGGCCGGCGCACCTCGGCCGAGACGTTGGCGATGAACTCGCTCTTCAGCAGGTCGGCCGCGGCCAGCGCCTCGTTGCGTTCACGCAGCGCCCGCTCGACCTTGGCGGTGTCGGTGACGTCCAGCCAGGTCAGCAGCATGGCCCCGTCGGGCAGCGGCACCGCCGCATAGTCGAGAATGGTGCCGTCGTGGCGTTCGAGCCGGCCCTCCGCCGCCCGGCGTTCGGCGAACAGGGCCAGCAGCCGGTCGCGCACCGAGCCCCATTCGGGGGCGAAGAACGGCCGCAGGCGCTCGACCACCTCGGCGACGTGCGGCTCGCCCGCCAGGTCGGCGGGGCTCAGGCCCCACATGCGGGCGAAGGAGGGATTCGACAGCTTGAGGCGGCCGTCGTCGCCGAACACCGCCAGGCCTTCGTGCAGGTGGTCGAGGGTTTCCCGCTGCACCGCCATGGCGGTGTTGAACGAGCGTTCCAGCGCCAGCGAATCGGTGACGTCCTCGTAGGTGAAGATCAGGCCGCCGTGGGGATGGGCGGAAATCAGCCGGCGCAGCGTGCGGCCGTCGGGCAGATGGAGCAGGGTTTCCGCCGCCTCGATCAGGGTCATGAACCGCTTGAGTTCTTCCTCCTTGTAGGCGCGGTAATCGACGACCTCGGGCAGCAGGCGGCGCTCGCGCAACGCGTCCATCACCCCGCCGTAGGTCGGCTGCGCCGCCAGCCATTCGCCGTCGAGCCGCCACAGCCGCTGGAACGCGGTGTTGAAGAAGGTCAGCCGGGTGTCGGTCGAGAAGATGGCGATGGCGGTGGCCAGGCGCTCCAGCACCTCGGCATGGGCGGCAAGGTGGTGCTCAAGCTGGGTCCGCAGCTCCTCGACCGGGGTCTGGTCGACGGCGAAGCCCGCCGTCAGCAGGCGGTCGCCGATGGGAAACGCCGCCTCGGTGATCGCGGTCAGGCGGCGCTGCCCGCCCAGCACCAGATGGAAGCTTTCCCCGCGCGGCTCGCCGGCGGCGCGCGCCCGCGCGGCCAGGGCGCGGGCCTCGCGCACCAGCCCGTCCGAGGCCAGTTCGGCCTGTTCCGCCACCGCCCGCTCGGGCGTTCCCACGTCCACCGCCGCGGCATAGGCGGCGTTCACCGCCAGCAGCGACAGATCGTCGTCGCGCAGCCACACCGGCATCGGCAGGGCGTCGAGCATGCCGCGCACGGTGGTCGAATCGTCGGCCAGGGTGGCGATCCGCCGGCCCAGATCCTCGACCACCGCGGCCCCCTCGGTGACGTCGCGCACCCACAGCAAGTCGGCCAGGGCCTCGCCGTCGGGCGCGGCGGCCCGCACCCCGTGGGCGCGAACCCGGCGGCCGCCCTCGGCCAGGGCCAGATCGAGCTCGAAACCGAAGCCCTCGGTCTTCAGCAGCGCCACCGCCGCGCCGAGACGGGCGGCATCCATGTCGCCGAAGGCGACGAGAACCTCGTCGAAGGTGGATTCGATGCCGCGCCCCAGCCCCAGCAGGACGGCGAGGCGGCGCGAGCACAACTGCCGGGTCCCGCCCATCCAGGCATAAAATCCGTCGGGGGCGGACAGCAGCGCTTCGGTCAAGCGGCGCGCATCCGCCGATTTCTCGGCGGCACGGCGCTCGAGGCGCACCATCCGCCAGCGCTGCCACGCCAGCAGCGACGCCGCCACCGGCAGCATCAGTCCGGCGCCAATCGCCACGCCGGCGGCGTCCGACCACGACGACAGCAGCGCCTGCGCTTCCGCCGCCCCCGTCATCGCCAACAATGCCGCCAGGACCGCGCGCATCGACACTCCTTCCGTCTGGCGCGAGAGTGCCCAGAAGGGGGGGAAAAGACAAGCATGAGGGATACCATCTTTGGGGTATCGCCCTATCCCCGTTGCGGCCGGCGGGCGCGCCTGATAAAGCTGCGCCTCGTGGCCTCGGGGAATTCCATGCTCAAGCGGATCTACGACTGGATGATGGAGAAGGCGGCGCACCGCCACGCCGAAGCCTGGCTGGCGGCGGTGTCGTTCATCGAAAGCTCGTTCTTTCCCATTCCCCCCGACGTGATGCTGATCCCCATGGTGCTGGCGGCGCCGACCCGCTGGGTCCGGATCGCCCTGATCGCCACCGTGGCGTCGGTGATCGGCGGCTATTTCGGCTATGCCATCGGCGCCTTCGCCATGGACACGGTGGGCCAGGCGATCCTTGGCGCCTTCCACCTGACCGACAAGTTCGAGGCCATGCGGCCGATGGTCGACCAGTACGGCGCCTGGGTGATCCTGGTCAAGGGGATGACGCCGATCCCCTACAAGCTGATCACCATCACCGCCGGTGCCTTTCACTTCGACCTGGTGAAGTTCACCGTCGCCTCGATCGCCGCCCGCGGCATGCGCTTTTTCATGGTGGCTGCGCTGCTGTGGAAGTTCGGCACGCCCATCCGCGATTTCGTCGAGCGCCGCCTGAAGCTGGTCACCACCGCCTTCCTGCTGCTGCTGGTCGGCGGCTTCGCGGCGATCAAACTGCTGTAGCGGCCGCAGGCACGCAGGCGGGGGGCAGATGCACGGTCACCGTCGTGCCCCGCCCGGGAGCGCTGTCGATGTCCAGGGTGCCGCCATGCAGTTCGATCAGGCTCTTGGCCAGCGGCAGGCCGAGGCCGGTGCCCTCGTACTTGCGCGCCAGGCTGCTGTCGACCTGGCCGAAGAAGGTCAGCGCCTTGGCCAGGCCGGCCTCGTCCATGCCGATGCCGGTATCGGCGACCACCAGATCGACGCCCCCGCCGACCACCGCAATGACGATCAAGCGGATGACGCCGCCGTCATGGGTGAACTTGACGGCATTGCCCAGCAGGTTGACCAGGATCTGCTTGCACCGGCGCTCGTCCACCAGCAGCGACGGCGGCGCCCGGTCCAGATCCACGTCCAGCGCCAGGGACTTGGCCGTCGCCCGCGCCTGCACCAGCCGCAGGACGGCGTCGATCATCGGGCCGACGGCCACCGTCTCGGGGCGCAGATCCAGCTTGGACGCCTCGATCACGGAAACGTCGAGGACGTCGTTGACCAGATCCAGCAGATGCTGTCCCGCCGCATGGATGTCGCCGACATAGGCCAGGCAGCGCGGTGGCAGGGTCTCGCCGATGGCGCCGCTGCGCAGGGCGTCGGAAAACCCGATGACGGCGTTGAGGGGAGTCCTGAATTCATGGCTGATCGAGGCGATGAATTCGCTCTTGGTCCGGTTGGCGGCTTCGGCGGCGTCCCTGGCCTTCCTGGTCGCCTCGACCGCCCGCTCCTCGCCCCGCATCCGCTGATAGCCCCACCACGCCAGGCCGGCGAGAGCCGCCAGCAGCGCCAGGCAGAACGTGGCGTTGCGTCGCGACCGGTCGATCCACGGGGCAAGCACCTGGTCGATGTCCGACACCGAGGTGACGATCAGCGGCCAGCCCTCGACCCCGCGGTAGGCGCCGATGCGGGTCACCCCGTCGATCGGCGACACCGCCTGGTAGGTGCCTTGCGCCGCCTGGGGGAAATAGGTGGTGAACAGCGGGTGGCTGGCGCTCGACGGCACGATATCGCCGCGCCAATTCATCAGACGGCGGGCGACCACGGTGCCGTCCGTCTTGTAGATGGCGATGTTGTCGCCGGGCGCCAGGCCCAGCCCGGCATAGAGCGTACTGAAATATCCGGCCCGCATCGACGCCACCACCAGCCCGCGGAAGCGGCCGTCGCCGTCCTCGACCCGCCGGCTCAACGAGAAGAACCATTTCTTCTCGATGCGCCCGAGCGTCAGGCCGCCGACATGAATCTTCTCGCCGGCGGCATGGGCCTTGAAATAGGGCCGGTCGGATAGGTCGACGCCGTTCGGATTGCCGGCAAGGGTGGTGAACACCACCCGACCGGTTTCGTCGATGACCAGGAAGGCCGAAATCTGGGGAGCGTCGCGAAGCCATCGGGCGGCACGCGCCGCCATCGCCGGCGTGACGCCGACGCCTCCGGGGCCGAGGGTCACACCGCCGATCAGATCGTTGAGCGCCGCCTGGCCGAGGTCGAAGGTGCGGTGGGCGTGCTCCTCCAGCAACTGGGCAAGCACCACGTTGCGCTGGAGCGAGTCGCGCCGAGTGCCGTCGTAATCGATCTTGATGATCGCCGCCATGGCGGTGACGGCGGCCAGGGCGAACACCCCCGCAATGAACAAAAGCAGCCGCGCCGCACTCGCCGCCATCAGCCCGGGTCCGTACACAGCCGAGTCCAAGCCATAGAATAGAGTGGCAAATCAATCATCGGCAATGAACTTTTCCGCCGGGATCGACTGCGGCTGCTTGTTGGGGTCGCCGTCGGCGGGCGGGCCGAGCAGGATGCGGGGCATGGCGTTGCGGGTCGACACCCGCAGCGCCGAGACGTGGTGCAGGGTCAGGGTGAACGGCATCTGGGCCGCCTTGACGTCGTCGGTAAAGCTGCCGCAGCCGCGGGAATAGTGGCTGCCGGTGGCGAATTCGATGGTGTAGGTGCCCTCGGGAATGCCGCCCACCCCCAGGTGATAGGTGGCGGGAACGAAATACGAGATCATGGTATAGCCGGCCGGGGTCTTGAGCTTGACCAGCGCGTCCTTGCGGCCGGGATTGTCGATGAACAGCTCGTGGTCGCCCGAGGCGCGGCGCAGCATCACCTCGCCCGCCTGGGGGCGGATGCCGTGGTGCTCCTCGCACCATTCGTGCCGCATCAACTCCGCCGAGCCGCCGTAGAGGCTGCGGGTCGGCACCCAGCCGACCACCCCCGAGGGGGTGCGAACGTTGGCCCATTCCGGGTCTTCGGAAGCGGCCTCGGTGGTCACCGCGGTGAAGCGGTCGAGCAGGGTCAGCACCGGCGCGCCTTCCAGCGGCGCCTGGCGCACCTTGAGGGCGTCGACCGCGACGTGGCGGATCTCGCCCACCGTCGGCGCCGACACGGCGATGCTGGCGGCGGCGCCGCCGACAGGCGTGTCCCATGGCTTCACCATGATCATGGCGAACACGGCGAAGGTCAGCGGCAGCGCCACCAGCGGCAGCAGCTGGGCGAGAAAGGCGCTGCCGCCCCACGGCTTCCAGCGGTCCTTGAACCGGCGGCCCGAGCCCTCGGTGGTGAGCAGCAGGTCGTCGACCTGGCGCTGGTGGCTGGGGACGCGGGCATAGCTGCGGGCCTGGCAGGCGACCGCATAGGCCAAGTCGATCTCGCCGCCGGCGAGGAAGGCGCGGGCCTGGCGGATGAGGATGCGGGCGTTGACCTGGCGCGGCTTGGTGCCGCCCAGCAGGTTGCGCACCAGGGCGATGGGGGTGAGCAGCAATCCGGGTGGCGACCACCAGCCCCAGGCCCAGGTGGCGGTCGACGCGCGGGCGGCGGCATGGTCGGCGCATTCCCGGCAGAAAATGCCCTCCACCCGGGACGTCCGGGCCCAGACCAGGTAACTTTTGACCTGGTGCAGCACCACGTAGCGCGGCTGCGCCGACACCTGGCCGCAGCGGCAGCAGCTGAACGGCGCCGCGGGCGGCGAGCCGTCGTCGACCCCGCCCGGCGAGCCGGTGGAATCGTATTCGGCCCGCCGCACGACGTCCTTCAGCACGGCATAAGCCTCGGCGATCGCATGGAATTCGTCCGCCGCGCCGGGGTCGCCGTTGTGGTCGGGATGCAGCGCCTTGGCCTTGGCGCGATAGGCGGCCTTGACCTCCCTCAGGGTGGCGCCGGACGCCACGCCGAGGATGGCGTAATAGCCGCTGGGGTCATTGGAGTTCGTCGACATGCGGAACAAATCTGGTCAGTTCGCTTGCACGTCAAGCAATCCTCGTGCCGCTCATCCTTCCGAGAAGGAAATGGCGCAACAGCATTATCCCACTCCCCTTCCGGACTTGGCAAGCGGCACCGCAATCGCCCTTGCCCGGCGGGACAGCGGCCCGTGCCGCCGCCCTCCGCCCATCTTCGGTTGATGCATCCCCGGGATTGTGTGTCGCTCGCCGCTGCGCTACAGTGGGTGGGGTTCGAGATGAGGGGACTGCCGATATGAGCCGAGAAGCCGAAATCAACGAGATCGCCTATCGCCTGTGGGAACAGGATGGGCGCCCCGAAGGCCGCGACGCCGAGCATTGGTATCGTGCCGAGGAGATGGCCGCCGCCGCCACCGCCAAGGCGAAGGCCGCCAAGGCCAAGCCGGCCGCCGAACCGGCGGCGGCGCCGAAGGCCGCCGTGGCAGCCAAGGCCAAGCCGGCCGCGGCGAAGGCTGCCGCCAAATCGAAGGCCTGACCGGGTCCCTGCCGGAACGGAAGACTGCGCCATGGCCGGAGCGATCCGGCCGCGGCGGATGCTGTCAGGTATCGATCAGCTTGCCGCTTGCGGAAGCTGGCTGCCGTTGGCGCCCTTGGCGACGGGGGTCTGCGGCGCCTCGATGCGCTTGGGCTCGGCCTTCGGCAGCCCGGGGGCCTTGCGGATGCAATGGCCCTCGACATGGGCCCCGGCTTCGATTTCCAGGCTTTCGTGCGTGACGTCGCCGATCACCCGGGCGGACCGGGCGAGGCAGATCACCGTGGCGTTGATCTTGCCCGACAATTCGCCGTGGACCTTGACGTGCTCGGCGGAGACCTCGCCGCAGATGCGCGCTCCCTCGCCGACCACCAGGGTGACGCAGGTGATGTCGCCGTCCACCTGGCCGTCGACCTGAACCTCGCCCTTGGAAATGATATCGCCGACGATGCGGACGTCGGGCGCGATCACCGACAGCACCAGCCCCGGGGAAGCCGCGCCGCCGCCGGATGACACCGACTTAACGAATTTTTGGAGCATCTTGGCCTACCGCGATGAACTTGAGGGGGTTGCGAGGCGAGTCGGCCACGCGCACTTCGTAGTGTAGATGGGCTCCGGTGCTGCGCCCGCTGTTGCCCAGCAGGCCGATCACGGTCGAGCGGGTGACCTTCTGCCCGGCCTGGACCCTGATCTTGGACAGGTGGGCATAGCGCGTCGAGAAGCCGTTGCCGTGATCGATGTCGACGGTCAGGCCGTAGCGGTCGTAGGGGCCGGCCATCTTCACCGTGCCGTTGCCGGTGGCGTAGATCGGCGTCCCATAGGGAGCGCCGAGGTCGACCCCCTCATGGATGCCGGTGCGCGCGTTCAAGGGGTCGTTGCGTACCCCGAACGGGCTGTTGACCTCCCACTCGGTGTGCAGCGGCTCGCCCAGCGGCAGGTTCTTCAGGGTGCCCTTGACGCCGTCCCAGCGTTCCATCCGGGCCAGCATGGCGGCGAGGCCGCCGTCGTCGCCACCGGCAAATCCGTGGGCGGGAACGAAGGGACCGCCGCGGCCCTTGGCCCTGGCATGGCTGGCGATCAAGTGGTCGGGATCGAGGCCGAGCCGCTCCATCGCCTTCTCGCCCTCGGAAATGTGCTGGTCGGCCTTGTCGGTGGTGTTCTGCACCGCGCGGGTATAAGCGGTCTGCAGGCGGTCGAGCGACAGCTCCAGCTTGTGCAGCTCGTCCCGCACCGCCTTGGATTCGCGGCTGCCGGGCTGGCCATCGTCGTCATAGGCCGGTTCGGCGGCAACATGGGGCCGGGCCGGGGTGATCACCGCGCCGGGCGGGACGGCGCGGTCCCGCGCCAGGCTGGCATTGGTCTCCGCCAGCGCCACCAGATTGGCGTGGACGCCGTCGAGTTCCTTGGTGATCTGGCCGACCAGCTTCTGGGTCGAGGCAAGGCGCTCCTGGCCGGCGCGATAGGAGGCCATCTGCTCCTCCATCCGGCGCTCCTTGGCGTCCAGCAGCTCGGGCTGGTGGGTCAGCAGCGCGGTCGCGCCGACGGCCCACACCGCCACCACCGCCACCCCGGCCAGCAGCACCGACTGGCGGCGCCGGGTCAGGGTGAAATAGTCGCTGCTTCCATCCTGGCGGCGGACGAAGACTTGCCACTCGGGCAGCGCGGCTGCCAGCAGGCGCCGTATCTTCGTATATCCCGCTCCACCTCGCTGGAGGCCCAGATGCCTGTCCGCCACGCCAATTCCCCTTGTTCACGCGGATGCGCTGGTGCCTTTTGGCACACACAGTCTACCCGGATGGGCTTTGTTAGGAAAGAGGTAATAATTTCAGATGGCGATCGGATGGTTCGGGAAAACCGATCGGTGCCGCCACCGCCCACGACCTGTGGCGGATTGCCGGCCGCCGACGGGGAGCCCTATCATCCCCCTGATTGCTGAACCGGAGGGCTGATGGCCGACCAGAGCGTGCACTGCCGGATCTGCGGCGCAGCCACCCCGCATCGCATTTCAGGCGACGAGGATTCCGGCCGGATGGCTCAGTGCCTGCAGTGCGGGAATGTCCATTCCTTGGCCGATCCGCCTCCGCCCGTCCGCGATTCCGGGGCGGCGCCCGGCCCGCCGCGCGTACCGTAGGGGGCCATTGGCGAGTCTGGGATGGCGCCGCCGCGATGCCGCGCGCACAATGCCGGCCATGACCCGACCCTCGAAGACCATCCCCGCCTTGGCGGCGCTTCCGGCGGAGGCGGCGCGGCTGCTCGACGCCTCGGCGCGCGCCGTGACCATTCCGGCAGGCACGGTGCTGTTCCGCGAAGGGAGCGCCTGCGCCAATTTCGTCCTGGTCATCGAGGGCTCGGTGCGGGTGCAGAAGGTTTCCGAAGGCGGCCGCGAAATCGTGCTGTACCGGGTCGAGGGCGGCCAGTCGTGCGTGCTCACCACCGCGTGCCTGCTGGGCGGGGCCGATTATTCGGCGGAGGGCGTCGCCGAGACCGAAATCCGCGCCCTGCTGCTGCCCGCCGCCGCCTTCCGCGGCCTGCTGGCCTCGTCCGAGGTCTTCCGCGACTTCGTCTTCGCCGCCTATACGGCGCGCATCGCCGACCTGCTGCTGCTGATCGAGGAGGTGGCGTTCGGCCGCATCGACATGCGCCTGGCCGGCTGGCTGGCCGGCCGCGGCGGCGCCGACGGGATCAAGGCCACCCACCAGGAAATCGCGGTTGAATTGGGAACCGCCCGCGAGGTGGTCAGCCGCCAGCTGAAGGAATTCGAGCGGCGCGGATGGCTGGTGCTGCATCGCGGCCGCATCGCGGTGCTGGAATCCGGCGCCCTGTCGGCGCTCGCCGAGGGAAGGTGATCTAGTCACCGACGGACGCGCTCCGGCGTGGTCCTATCCGGGCCTGGATCGAATCAACGGGAGAGAAATATGACCTGCAATGTCGGCGGCATCGACCGCATCGCTCGCATCGTGGTGGGACTTGTGCTGATCGTGCTGGCGGCGACCGGCACCGTCGGCGTGTGGGGATGGCTGGGCGTCGTTCCCTTTGCCACCGGCGCGTTGGGCTGGTGCCCGGCCTACCTGCCGCTGGGAATCAGGACCTGCAAGGGACGGTGAGCGATCGCCGCTACGCCCGGCCCAATTCCTTCAGCCGGGCGAGGCAGGCGGCGCGGTCGGGGCGGTAGTCCCGGCTTTCCCACCAGGAATCGACCGCCGAGAGAAGGCGGCCGATGCCGGGCCCGCTGGCGAGGCCGAGATCGACCACGTCCTGCCCGCGCACCGGCAGCTTCGGCGCCACCCAGCAATCGGCGGCGTCGAGCAGGGCCGTCCATTGCTTCGAGCGTTCCGCCCGGGTGTGCCCGGTGCTGCTGCGTTCGTCGGCCCAGGCCACCAGCACCAGGTCGCGGAAGGTGTCGGCCCCCAACCGGCGCAACACCCGCCGCGCCGCCGGCCCGTCCATGTCGCCGCTCACCGCCACTGCCGGCCGGGCGATGGCGGTCACCCGCGCCGCTTCCGCCGCCGACAGCTTCAGCCGCTGGGCCACCGCGGCGATTCCGGCCCCATCGGCCTCGAGCATGGCGCCCAGCCGGCGGATCGAATCGGGGGCGATGCTGTCGCGCACCATCGCCCGCGTCTCCAGCCAGGTCAGCACCCTGAGCCGGCCGAATGCGGTGGCTTCGGGCAGGATCGGGGCGAGGACGCCTTCGGCGGCCATGACGATCAGCACCGACGCCGGATCCCTGGCCTTCAGCAGGTTGATCAGTTCGCCGGCGATGCGTTCCCCCGACAGCGTCGGCAACCGGTCCGCCATCCGGCGGCAGGCGGCCAGCGCCGCCGGGTCCATCGGCGGGCGACCGTAATGGGCATGGAAGCGGAAGAAGCGCAGCAGGCGCAGCACGTCCTCCTCGATGCGCTTCTGCGGCAGGCCGACGAACCGCACCCGGCCGGCCCCCAGGTCGGCCAGTCCATTGAAGGGATCGTAGATGTTGCCCGCGGGATCGGCGAACATGGCGTTCATGGTGAAATCCCGCCGGGCGGCGTCCGCGGTCCAGTCGTCGGTATAGGCGACGCGGGCGTGGCGGCCGAAGGTCTCGACGTCCTCACGCAGCGTGGTGATCTCGAAATGGTCCTTGCCGATCACCGCGGTGACCGTGCCGTGGGCGATGCCGGTGGGGATGGCGCGGATGCCGGCGGCGGCCAGCTTCGCCATCACCCGCTCGGGCGGATCGTGGGTGGCGATGTCGACGTCCTTGATCTGCCGCTTGAGCACGGCGTCGCGCACGCAGCCGCCGACGAAGCGCACCTGGGCGTTGTCCGCGGTCAGCGCGGCGATGACCGCCTGGGTCTCCGGGGCCGCCATCCAGTCCTGGGGGCCGAGATGCCCGAGCGGCTCGACCGGGCGGCGGGCGCGAGGCACCTTATCGGCCACGGCGGCGCAGCACTTCCGAGAGGTTGACCAGGATGCCGGCGGTGGCGCCCCAGATTGCCCGGCCCTCCCACGGGATGGTCCAGAAGAAGCGGGGGCGGCCGTCGATTTCGCGCCGCTCCAGGGAATAGTTGGCCGAATCCACCAGGAAGGCCAGCGGCACCTCGAAGGTCTCGGCCACCTCGAAGGCGTCGAGAGCCAATTCGATCGGCGGCGTCGTCACCCCGACCACCGGCGTGACGATGAAGTTGGTGGCGGTGACGTAGTCGTCGAGGCGGCCCAGCACCGTCACCATGCCGGCCGGCAACCCCACCTCCTCCTCGGTCTCGCGAAGGGCGCAGGCGATCGAATCGCCGTCGTCGCAGGGTTCCACCCGGCCGCCGGGAAAGCTGATCTGGCCGGGATGGTGAGCCAGGTGGGCGGTGCGCCGGGTCAGCAGCACGGTCATGCCTTCGGGCCGCTCGACCAGCGGCACCAGCACCGCCGCCGGCATCGGCGGGGTGTGGCCGACCTGCTGGCCGGGCCGCGGACCGCCGCCCAGCGCCGCCTCCAGGGCCGCGTCCGACCGTCCGCCGGGATTGTGCCCGCGCGCCAGCTTCGAGGCGATGCGCTCGCGGGTCAATCCAAGTCCGCCAGCCGCCCCAGGGAAAAGAATGTGCCGCTGCTCCATAGGCCGTACAGTTGGTCGCCCCCCACCTTTTCTTCGAAGCCGATCGCCACCAGTTCATAGTATACTGAGCGGGTCAGGCGCGCCTCCATTCCATCGCGTACCAACACGTAAGGGACGGGTTCGCCCGTCCGGGGATCCTCGGCGACCCGCAGGGGATGACGGGCATCCACTGTCACCAATTCGTCCATGTTCGTCCGAAACGAGACCATCATGTCGCGTCCGCCGCCACCGGTGAACAGTTCGACCGCCAGGAAGGGCACATCCTCGACCTCGATGCGCCCGGTCTCGTCGTCGGTGACCAGCCAGTACGAGCCGTCGGCGCGCCGCATCAGCATCGAGGCGAACAGGCAAACCATATCTTTGCGATGGATGGGCGAGCCGTGATAATACCAGCGGCCGGATCGGTCGATGCGGATGCCCAGATCGCCGTGATCCTCGGGCGCTTCGACGGATTGGGCGGGCGGGTCGCACACCAACTGATCCTCCGCTTCGGTCTGCCGGCTTGGCATTTTCTTCGTTTCCACGACTCGGACCCATGCACACGGGGGAGGGGCTTCGCTTGAAGAGCTTGCCCAGCTTAGGCGCCGATGGCGGCATGCAGGCTTCGCCCGATGTGCAAGAGGTAGTGCACGAGGTCGAAGCGCTCAACCGTCGTATGGCGGAAGCACGGACCGCCATCGGCCGCGTGATCTTCGGCCAGGGCCGCGTCATAGACGAAACTCTTATCACGCTGCTGGCGGGTGGTCACGCCCTGTTGATCGGCGTGCCCGGCCTAGCCAAGACCCGGCTGGTGCAGACGCTGGGCGTGGTGCTGGGCCTGGCCGACAAGCGGGTGCAGTTCACGCCCGACCTGATGCCGGCCGACATCCTGGGCTCCGAGGTGCTGGACGAATCGCCGGCGGGCGACCGCTCGTTCCGCTTCATCCGCGGCCCGGTGTTCTGCCAGCTGCTGATGGCCGACGAGATCAACCGCGCCAGCCCGCGGACCCAATCGGCGCTGCTGCAATCGATGCAGGAGCACAAGGTCAGCGTCGCCGGCCACTATCACGACCTGCCGGTTCCCTTCCACGTCCTCGCCACCCAGAACCCCCTGGAGCAGGAGGGCACCTATCCGCTGCCCGAGGCGCAGCTGGACCGTTTCCTCATGCAGATCGACGTCGGCTATCCCGACCGCGACGCCGAGCGCCGCATGCTGGTCGCCACCACCGGCGCCACCGAGGCGGAGCCGGTCCCGGCGATGACCGCCGAGGAACTGGTGGCGGCCCAGCGTCTGGTGCGGCGGATCCCGGTGGGCGAGACCGTGATCGACGCCATTCTCGGCCTGGTCCGCCAGGGCCGGCGCGACACCACCACCCTGGACGAGGTTCGCCGCCACGTCGCCTGGGGGCCGGGCCCACGGGCGGCGCAGGCGCTGATGCTGGCGTCGCGCGCCCGCGCCCTGCTCGACGGGCGGCTGTCGCCTTCGGTCGACGACGTCGCGGCGCTGGCCCCGCCGATCCTCCGCCACCGCATGGCGTTGACGTTCTCGGCCCGCGCCGACGGGGTGACGATGGACGACGTCATCGGCCGGCTGGTCGCCACGCTGGCCTAGGATGAACCCGCTGCGGTGAGGAACTGACATGGGCAGGGAACACCAGGCGCGGGAACTGGCGGACAGGCTGCCGCCGCTGCTGGTGGCCGCCGAGCGCATCGCCGCCACGGTGGCGGCCGGGGCGCATGGGCGCCGGCGCACCGGCCCGGGCGAGACCTTCTGGCAGTTCCGCCGCTATCAGCCGGGTGATTCCGCCGCGTCCATCGACTGGCGCCAGTCGGCCCGCGGCGAGCGCCTGTTCGTGCGCGAGACCGAATGGGCGGCGGCACAGACGGTGTGGCTGTGGTGCGACGGTTCGGCCTCGATGGCCTGGCGCTCGGACCGCGAACTCTGCGAGAAGCGCGAACGCGCCCAGTTGCTGGCTCTCGCCCTGGCGGCCCTGGCGCTCCGGGGCGGCGAGCGGGTGGCGACCCTGGGCGGCGGCATGCCGCCGGCCTCGGGCGGCGGCACCCTGGCCAGGCTGGCGCGGGTGCTGGCCGATTGCGGCGGCGCGCCGCCCGCCGGCGGGCCGCCCCGCCATGGCGAGGCGGTGCTGTTCTCGGATTTCCTGATGCCGCTGGAGACGCTGGAATCGCTGGTCCGCGGCTTGGCCGCCAACGGCACCGCGGGGCACCTGCTGCAGGTGCTCGACCCGGCCGAGGAAACGCTGCCGTTCACCGGCCGCATCCGCTTCACCGGCCTGGAGGGCGAAGGCGACACCCTCGTCCGCCGGGCCGAGGACCTGCGCGGCGCCTATGCGCAGCGCCTGGCCGCGCACCGGGACGGACTGGCCGCCATCGCCCGCGCCTTCGGCTGGAGCTTCGCCGTCCACCACACCGACCAGCCGCCGCAGGCGGCGCTGCTGGCCCTGCACGTCCAGCTGTCGACGCCCGGACGGCGGCCATGATGGCGCTGGGGCCGCTGGCCTTTGCCGCGCCCTGGGCGCTGGGTGCGCTGGCGCTGCTGCCGGCCCTGTGGTGGCTGCTGAGGGTGACGCCGCCGGCCCCCCGCAACGTCCCCTTCCCGGCGATCCGCCTGCTGTTCGGCCTGGACGCACGCGAGGATGCCGCCGCCCGCACGCCGCCCTGGGTGCTGGCGCTGCGTCTCGCCCTGGCGGCGGCGCTGATCCTGGCGGTGGCCCATCCGCTGATCAATCCCGGCACCCCCATGGCCGCCGGCGGGCCGCTGCTGGTGGCGGTCGACGATTGCTGGGCGGCGGCGCGCGACTGGCCGGCGCGCCGGGCCTGGCTCGACGACCTGCTCGCCCGCGCCGAGCGCGCCGGCCGGCCGGTGCGGCTGCTGCCGACGGCGCCGCCGGCCGACGGCGGGCCGGTGGCCGTCCTGGGGCCGCTGCCGGCGTCCGCCGCCCGCGCCGTCGCCGACGCGTTGGAGCCCAAGCCGTGGGCCTGCGACCGCGCCGCCGCCGCCGAGATGGTGAAAGCTATCGGCGGCACCTCGGTGATCCAGGCTGCGTGGCTGGCCGACGGCCTCGACGACGGATCGGGCCGCGCCTTCGCCCAGGCGCTGCAGGGTCTGGGCGGCGGCGTCGAGATGGTCGGCGGGCAGACCGGACGGGTGCTGCTGCCGCCGGCCGACGACCCCGACCCCGGCCATGTGGGGTTCGCGGTGCGCCGCCTGGCCGGCACCGACGAACCCGAGACCCTGGCGGTCCGCGCCGTCGATGCCGGCGGCCGGGTGCTCGGCCGCCAGGAACTGGCGCTGGCCCCGGGCAAGGCCGAGGCTCAGGCGGCCCTGCGGCTGCCGACCGAATTGCGGAACAAGCTGGTCCGCCTCGACATCGAGAACGAACGGGGCGCCGCCGCCGTGGTGCTGCTCGACGACGGCTGGCGGCGGCGGCCGGTGGGGCTGGCGGGAGGCGGCTCGGCGGCGGCGTCGACGCTGCTCGACCGCCTCTATTACCTCGACAAGGCGCTGGCGCCGGTGGCCGATCTGCGCCGCGGCGAGCCGGCCGACCTGCTGGCCGGCAATCCCTCGGTGCTGATCCTGGCCGATGTGCCGGCGGTGCAGGGAGCCACCGCCGAACGGCTGGCTGGGTGGATCGGCAAGGGCGGCGTGCTGGTGCGCTTCGCCGGACCGGCGCTGGCCCATGCGGCGGCCGAGGGCGGCGGCGACGGTTTTCTGCCGGTGCGGCTGCTGGCCGGCGGCCGCAACCTCGGCGGGGCGATGTCGTGGACCGCGCCGATGGGGCTGGCGCCGTTCCCCGACCCGGGGCCGTTCGCCGGCCTGGCGGTTCCCGCCGACGTCAAGGTCGCCGCCCAAGTGCTGGCCGAGCCGTCGCTGGAACTGGACGGGCGCACCTGGGCACGCCTGGCCGACGGCACGCCGCTGGTCACCGCCGAGCGCCGCGACAAGGGCTGGGTGGTGCTGGTCCACACCAGCGCCAATGCGGAATGGAGCAACCTGCCGATTTCCGGCCTGTTCCCCGCGATGCTGCACCGGCTGGTGCTGCTGTCTGAAGGCTCGGCCGGCCGGCCCGGCGGGCCGCTGGCCCCCGCCGCCATGCTGGACGGATTCGGCCGCCTGGGCCCGCCGGAAGCGGCCGCCGCCGCCATCGCCGGCGACCCGGCCCAGGCGCGGCCGGGACCGCATCACCCGCCGGGCCTTTACGGCGACGGCGGCGGGCGGGTGGCGCTCAACCTGGGCCCGTTCGTCGAACGCATGGAGCCGCTGGCCCTGCCGCCGGGCGTCTCCCGTTCCACTCTTGCCGGGCATTCCCGCGAAATCGACCTCGGCGGCCCGCTGCTGGCGGCGGCGATGCTGCTCGGCATCGTCGACCTGGTGGTGGCGCTGGCCTTGCGCGGTCTGCTCGGGCGCCTGGCCGCGACCGCGCTGGCGGCGCTGCTGCTGGCGCCGGCGGCGGCGCGGGCCGCCGACGACGCCTTCGCCTTGCGGGCGGGCCTGCAGACCCGGCTGGCCTATGTCCGCACCGGCGACGCCCAGGTCGATGCCAAGAGCCGCGCCGGCCTGGTCGGCCTGTCGGTGGTGCTGGGCCAGCGCTCCACCGCGGTGCTGGGCGAGCCGATGGGCCTCGACCTGGAAAGCGATCCGCTGCTGTTCTTTCCGCTGCTCTACTGGCCGGTTACGGCGGGCGCCAAGCCGCCGTCGCCGGCGGCAGCCGAACGCCTGGACGCCTATATGCGCCACGGCGGCCTGATCGTCTTCGACACCGGCGACGGTGCGGCCCAGCAGACCGAGCGGCTGCGCGCGGTCGCCCAGGGTCTGGCGATGCCGCCGCTGGCGCCGGTGACCAGCGACCATGTGCTGACCCGCGCCTTCTACCTGCTGAAGGAGATGCCCGGCCGCTTCGACGGCGCCGGCGTGTGGGCCGAGGACGGCGAGACCGGCGACAACGACGGCGTCTCGCCGGTGGTGGTCGGCGGCAACGACTGGGCCGGCGCCTGGGCGATCGACCAGGACGGCCGGCCGATGTTCGCCGCCGTGCCGGGCGGCGAGCGCCAGCGTGAACTGGCCTATCGCTTCGGCATCAACCTGGTGATGTACGCCCTGACCGGCAATTACAAAGCCGACCAGGTCCATCTGCCGGCCATTCTCGAACGGCTGCGCCGATGAGCGCGCTCACCACCATCGCCTTCGCGCCCCTGGTGCCGCCGCTCCTGCTGGCGGCGCTGGCGATCGCCTTCGCCGCCGCCTGGGGGCTGGCGGCGGCGCGGCGGGCGCGCGGAACCTGGCTGCGGCTGGCGGCGATGACGACGCTGCTGCTGGCCCTGGCCAATCCCCGCCTGGTCGCCGAGGATCGCCAGCCGCTGTCCGACGTCGCCCTGGTGGTGGTCGACGACAGCCTGTCCCAGTCGATCGGCGAGCGCCCCGCCCAGAGCGAAAAGGCCCTGGCCGATCTGAAGGACAGGCTTGCCGCCTTTCCCAACCTCGAGGTGCGGGTCGAGCGGCTGGCCACCGGCGCCGACGACGGCACCCGCCTGTTCGCCACCATCGACCGGGCGCTGGCCGACATCCCCCGCCGCCGCCTGGCCGGGGTGGTGGCGATCACCGACGGGCAGGTGCACGACGTCGCCGCCGACAGCGGCAAGGACTGGGGCGCGCCGCTGCACGTGCTGCTCACCGGCGCTCCGGGAGAGATCGACCGCCGCCTGGAGGTGAAGGAGAGCCCGTCCTTCGCCCTGGTCGGGCGCACCGCCCTGCTGCGGTTCCAGGTCACCGAGCCGGGTGGATCCGGGCCGGCCCGGGTGGAGGTGCGGGTCGACGGCACCCCGTACCTCGCCACCCAGGTGCCGCTCAACCGCGACGCCAGCGTCGAGGTGCCGATCCGCCACGCCGGCCAGACCGTGGTGGAGATCGACGCCGAGGCCGGGCCGCACGAGCTGTCGCTGGCCAACAACCGGGCGGTGGTCGGCATTTCCGGGGTGCGCGACCGCCTCAAGGTGCTGCTGGTCTCGGGCGAGCCCAATGCCGGCGAGCGGACCTGGCGCAACCTGCTGAAGGCCGATCCCGCCGTCGACCTGGTCCACTTCACCATCCTGCGCCCGCCCGAGAAGGACGATCAGACGCCGCTGCACGAGTTGTCGCTGATCACCTTTCCGGTGCGCGAGCTGTTCGAGGAGAAGCTGGGCGATTTCGACCTGGTGATCTTCGACCGCTACCATCGCCGCAACGTGCTGACCGCCAATTACTACCAGGCGCTGGCCGATTACGTCCGCGGCGGCGGCGCCCTGCTGGTGGCGGTGGGGCCGGAATTCGCCGAGCCGGGCGGCCTCTACGGCACCGCCCTGTCCGAGGTGCTGCCGGCCGAACCCACCGGCGCCGTGCTCGCCCAGCCGTTCCGGCCGCAGGTGACCGCGGTGGGGCGGCGCCATCCGGTCACCGCCGGCCTGCCGGGTGCCGACAATTGGGGCCGCTGGCTGCGCCAGATGGAGGTGCGGCAGCGCTCGGGCACCGCGGTGCTGGCCGGCATCGGCGAACGGCCGCTGGTGGTGCTCGACCGCGTCGGCGACGGCCGCGTCGCCGAGGTGCTGTCCGACACCTTCTGGCTGTGGGCGCGCGGCTGGGAAGGCGGCGGCCCCTATAACGAATTGCTCCGCCGCCTGGCCCATTGGCTGATGCAGGAGCCGGACCTGGAAGAGGAATCCCTGTCCGCCGAGGTCAAGGGCGATCGCCTGGAAGTCACCCGCCGTTCGCTCGAACCCCATCCGCCGACGGTGACGGTGACCCGTCCCGACGGCTCCGAGGCGCCGCTGCCGCTGACCGACCAGGACGACGGCCGTGCCGTCGGCAGCATGCCGGTCGGCCAGCCGGGGCTGTGGCGGGTGGGTGACGGCAGCCGCTCCGCCGTCGCCGCCGCCGGCAGCGTCCATCCGGTCGAGATGGCCGAACTAGCCGCCACCCCCGACCGCCTGGCCCCGGCAGCCGCCGCCACCGGCGGCTCGGTGCGCTGGCTGGCCGACGGCGGCGTGCCCGAATTGCGCCGGGTGCAGGCGGGTGGCAGCCTGGCCGGGCGCGGCTGGATCGGGCTGGAATCGCGCGGCGACTACGCCGTCACCGGCCTGCGCGAGGTGCCGCTGATGCCGGGCCTCGCCCTGCTGCTGCTGGCGGGCGGCGGATTGCTGTTGGCGTGGCGGCGGGAGGGGCGGTGACGTCGTCCGCTCACTGCGCCAGCGAAGCGACCGTCGCCAGCAGGTCGCACTGGTGGAAGGGCTTGGCCAGGGTGGCGGCCGTGGCGAAACGGGGCGGCAGCACCTCGCGGCCGTAGCCGGTGAGGAAGGCGAAGGGAATGCCGCGCTCGGCCAAGACGTCGGCCAACGGGAAGACCTGTTCGCCGCGGACGTTGATGTCGAGGAGGGCGAGCGAAATCGCTTCCCCGCGGGCCGCCTCCAGGCCGGTGGTGAGATTGCCCACCGGTCCGACAACGTCGTAGCCGGCATCCTCGAGCGCCATTTCCAGGCCCATCGCCACCATCATCTCGTCCTCGATAACGAGGACGCGCGGGGTTTTTCGGCTTTCGGGCATGGCTTAAACCTCAGTGTGGGGATGACCGACAACGGCACCGACCGCTGGCGGGATGGCCTCCCGACCAATTCACGGTGCAGCTTTTGTATTAATCCCCGTTCTTGCCTTTTTGAATACCGCAATGGAGCTATGGCGATGGTAGCGACGGGGAAGGCGCGCATCGGCGCCCGCCCCCCGGCACCGCTACGACGACACCTTTCGTAGCGCGTCGATGCGCCGGCGCAGCGCGCTCAGCAGCGCCTCGATGTCGCCGTTGTTCGCCCGCAGCACGCCGCCGAAATCCTGGCGCATGGTCTCCACCGACCCGGCGCCGTTGACCACCACGTCGGCGATGCGCCAGGTTTGGCCGTCGGCCGAGACCAGCACCCAGTCGATCGGCACCGAATTCTCGGGACGGGTGACGTCGAGGGTGTGCACCACCATCCGCGCGCCCAGCGGCGCGGCGCCGGTGACCTTGAGGTGGCTTGCAACCGAGTCGAAGGTGGGGCCGTAGCCGGCCACCAGATAATCCTCGAACATGGCCAGGTAGCGGCCCTGCTGCTCGGGGGTGGCCCGGTCCCAATAGCGGCCGAGGATGGCCTTGGGCACGCCGGTGAAGTCGTAATCCTGGTACAGCAGCGCCTTGGAGCGCGCGTCCTTCTGGTCGGTGCTGGCGGCGCCGTCGCTGCGGATGTGGACGCTGCTGCGGAGGTAGTCTTCGAGGAAGGCGCGGGCGGCGGCGGTCTGGCCGTCGTCGGCGAAGGCGGGGGCGATCCAGACGGTCAGGCTGGCGATGAGGCCGAGGAGTGGCGCCGATCTCATGCGGGGTACCCTTGTGCTGCGATTGGGGATCCCAACCATAGCCGGACGCGCCCGATGGGTGGGCGGCGCAAACGGAGGGTGCCTGTAGGATCAGGCGGTCAATCGCCCGCGCAAATCGGCCATGCGCTCGGCAGGCACCGCCAGGATATTCAACTGGTCGGGCAGGTGGAAGCGCTGGGCGGTGAGGAAGGGGACCAGCGCCAGCGTACCCATATTCCCGGCGGGCGCCTTGTCCGAGGGCAATACGCAGTGCGGGTCGCCGACCGCCCAGCCGGCATAGAAGAACCGATAGTCGCGTTCGACCAGGAATTCCATCGGCGCCAAGGTCAGGCGGGGATCGTCGCGGTGCAGCCAGCTTTCGAAGACGATGAACGGGCGGCTTGCGGCGATGGTCTCGGCGGCGCCGGCCAGCACCGCCAGTTCGTGGTCCTCGGCGTCGATCTTGATCACCGCCGGCGCCGGCAGGAACAGTGAATCGAGGCGGGCGATGCGCACCCGGGTGCCGCCCGCCTCGCCCAGGCGGGCCAGGCCGCTTTGAACGCCGTCGGAAAAGCCCATGGCGCTGTCGCCGTCACTGTCGGCCAACGCCACCTCGTGGCAGGTGACGATTTCCCCCAGCGCCGAATCGCCGACGCAGCGCGCCAGATCCTGGAAGGTTTCGGGGAACGGCTCGAAGGCGTGCACGCGACCGGAAAATCCCGGCCGGCTGGCGATCAACAGCGCATACCATCCCCAATTGGCGCCGACGTCGAAAAACACGTCCCCGTCCGCCACCAGGCAGTCCAGCAGCACCGAGGTCTCCGGCTCGTAGATCGGTTGGTTCTGCGGCAGATAGAGGGCGCCGAACTGGGTGTTGCGGCCGTTGAAGCCGACCTCGCGGGCCGCCGCTCCCGGCAGGGCGATGGCGAAACTGCTGCCCTTGCCGGCGGCGCCCAGGCGCAGCAGCAGCCGGTACAGCCGCTTGGCCGGCTTGCCGACGAAGCGGCGCGACAGCCGGCGGCGCACCTTGAACGCCGCCTTGTGCAGGTGGGACAGCAGGGATAGGCGGCGCACCGCAAAGGGATTGCGGATGGCCACCGGGCGGCGCAGGACGTCGTCGTCGGAAATGGTCATGGATTGATTGTTAGCATGGTTCAGCCCCATCCGAAAGGTGACCGACGTCCGCCATTACGCTAGGATCACCGCCGCCAGCCGAGGGGGAATGACAGATGGTGTTGAAGAAGGCCGGTTCCGACCGGCGCTATGACGATCGCCATGCCGGCACCGGACTCGCGATCCGCATCGACGACTACGAGACCGAGGTGCTGGACGTGTCGATCGGTGGGCTCAAGTTCGCACCGCCGGACGGCCGCGTCTACCAGATCCAGAACAAGCTCGGGTTCGAATTGCTGTCGGCCAATTGGCCCGACATGCGTCGAGCCATCGGCACCGGACTCGTGCGCGCCGCCACCCCAGATTGGGTGGCGATCCAGTTCCTGCGCCCCACCTACGACCTGATGAAGTGCGTCAGCCGCCACGTCGGCACCCTGCTGTGGGGCGGCAAGCCGTACGGATATTAGTTAGCCGGCAACCGCCGTCAATTGGCCGTCGCGGGCGGCGCCGAGAGCTGGGTCACCTTCTTCTGCAGCTGGTCGATCAGCCCCTGGATGTTGCCGCCGTTCTGGTTGATCACCGATGCGTACTCGTCGCGATAGGTGAAGATCATCGACGTGCCTTCGATCACCAGGTCGATGATGCGGAAACCGCCGTCAGCCGTGCGCAGCCGCCAGATCACCGAGACCGGCTCCTGCTTTTCACGGACGATGCGGGATTCGACCAGCAGGCCGTTCTCGACGTCGGGCTTGGCGTCGACCACGTCCAGCGTGACCCTGTTGGCTGCGTCCTTGAAGCGGGTGGACCAGGTCAGCACCAGCATGTCTTCGAACAGCTTGAGGAAATCCTTCTGCTGTTCGGCCGTGGCGCCGCGCCAGTACCGCCCCAGCACGAACTTGCTGATCACCGGCAGATCGACCGAGCCGATGAACATGGTGCGGAACCGCTCGGTGCGCTGGGCGTCGCTGACGCCCTTGCCGGTCATCACCTCGATCGCATCGTGCGACAGGTTGGCGACGAAATCCTTGGCGCCCTGATAGGTCTGTGCGTGCGCCGCAGGCCCTGCGGCAAGGAAAAGGCTGCCCGCCACCGTGGCGAGGATCATCAAACGACGTGAAAGCATGGTCAGCGTGTCTCTTGAGAGAGTTCGGAGCCGTGCGAAGCCGAGGTGAAGCCGGGCGCCGGGATCTTGTCGACGTCGGGGCTGTTCTTGATTTCCGCGTCGCGATGCTGGCGCCACAGCGAGCGGATGGTGGAATAGAGATCGAGAGCCGTGCGCTCGACTTCATCCAACCCCTCGATGTTGTGCTCGCGCTTGTCGATTCCGCCGACGGCGCCGCGGCTGAAATCGACCCAGGTCATGTCCAGCTGGCTGAGGCGATAGCCGACCGGATCGCCGACCCACTCGGCCGCCATGCCGACGGTGTCGCGCGGATTGGAAGGCCCGAAGATCGGCAGGACCAGGTATGGCCCCTCGCCCACGCCCCACACCGCGAAGGTCTGCCCCAAATCCTCGTCGTGGTAGGGGATGCCGCCGGCGCCGGCCAAGTCGAAGGCGCCGAAGATGCCGAAGCCGGTGTTGAAGGTGAAACGCATCAGCGTCTGCACCGCCCGGTCGGTATTGCCCTGCAACACGTCGTTGGCGAAGACCAGCGGCGAGCGCCAGTTGTTGAGGAAGTCGTGGATGCGGTCGCGGCCGTATTGCGGCACCACGTCGCGGTAGCCCTGGGCCAGCGGCTTGAAGAAGGCGCTGTCGATGGCCTGGTTGAAATCGAAGAGCGCCCGGTTCATCGGCTCCAGGGGATCGTTGATCCGCTCCCAGTCGGCGACCGCCTCCTGGTCCGCTTCCGGCGGCGGAGTGGCGCAACCGGTGACGAGGCCGGCGATGACGACGGCGGTGGCCGCGGCTTTGCCGACGGAACGGGACAATAGAGACGACATCGCACCCACCATCCTTGAAGCATCTTCTGATGGACGGGCAGGGGGCACCCTGGCCGGCGGAGAGCGCTCAGATAGCTAGGCCCCCGCACCATTCGAGGTATCACAATCGGGAGGGTCGTGCCAGTGGGCAAAATTTGCATTGTTTGCCGATGCTTAGAGTCTGTGGCAAAATTGCACCACACCCCGCCGTCAGGACACTTCCATCTGCGCATAAAGATATGTTTATATCTTTCTTGAAGACGGCGGAGGAGCCACCCGGTGGATGACGTGCTGATGGGGCTGAAAGCGGCTGCGGAGCCGACCCGGCTGCGCCTGCTCGCCCTGCTGGCCCAGGGCGAGCTGACCGTCAGCGAGATCACCCACATCGTCGGCCAAAGCCAGCCGCGGGTATCGCGGCACCTGAAGCTGATGTGCGATGCCGGCCTGCTCGACCGCTTTCCGGAAGGCGCCTGGGTGTTCTACCGGGTCGCGGTGGGCGGCCCGGCGGCGGTGCTGGCGCGCACGGTGCTGGGGCTGCTGCCGGCCGAGGATTCCGTCCTGGCCACCGACCGCCGCCGCCTGCAATCGATCCGCGACGGCCGCGCCGCCCGGGCCGCGGCCTATTTCCGCGACAACGCCTCGCGCTGGGACGAGATCCGATCGCTGCACGTCGACGAGCGCGAGGTCGAGGGCGCATTGCTGGACTCCCTGGCGGACCGGCGCATCGCGGTTCTGGCCGACCTCGGCACCGGAACCGGGCGGGTGCTGGAATTGCTCGGGCCCCGGGTCGAGCAGGGAATCGGCATCGACCTGTCGCGCGAGATGCTGGCGGTGGCACGCGCCAACCTCGAACGGGCCGGGCTCAATCACTGCATGGTGCGCCAGGGCGACATCACCCAGGCGCCGCTGCCGCCGGCCTCGGCCGACGCCGTCACCATCCACCAGGTGCTGCACTATGCCGCCGAACCGGCCGCCGTGGTCGCCGAGGCGGCGCGCATCCTGCGCCCGGGCGGCCTGCTGGTGGCGGTGGACTTCGCCCCCCACCAGCAGGAGGCGCTGCGCGACCACCATGCCCACCGCCGCCTCGGCTTCGCCGACGACGAGGTCGCCGGATGGCTCGCCGCCGCCGGCCTGGAATTCGACGGTGCCCGGCATCTCGCCGGCAAGCCGCTGACGGTGGTTCTGTGGCGCGCCCACAAGCCGGGGCCTGAACTGCCCGAAGTCCCCATCTTCCCTCCCCTTGCCCCAGCAGGAGCAACAGCTTGACCGCGACCAACCCCGGGACCGCGACCATCCCCGGCCTGCCCATCCTCGCCGCCCTGACGCGGCCGGTGAGCGTGTCGTTCGAATTCTTTCCGCCCAAGACCGAACGCATGGGCGAACAATTGTGGGAGTGCCTGCGCCGGCTGGAGCCGCTGGCGCCGGCCTTCGTCTCGGTCACCTACGGGGCCGGCGGCGGCACCCGCGAGCGCACCCACGACACGGTGACCCGCATCGCCCGCGACACCAGCCTGCGTCCGGCCGCCCACCTGACCTGCGTCGGCTCCGCCGCGGGCGAGATCGGCGACATCGCCCGGCGCTACTGGGCCGAGGGCATCCGCCACATCGTCGCGTTGCGCGGCGACCCACCCGAAGGCACCCGCTACGCCCCCACCCCCGGCGGCTACCCCTACGCCGCCGATCTGGTGGCGGGACTGAAGCGGATCGCCGATTTCGAGATCTCGGTCGCCGCCTATCCCGAGACCCACCCCGAGGCGGCCAGCGCCGAGGCCGATCTCGACAACCTGAAGCGCAAGATCGATGCCGGGGCGACCCGGGCGATCAGCCAGTATTTCTTCGACGTCGACGTCTTCCGCCGGTTCCTCGACCGCTGCCGGGCGGCCGGGATCACCGTGCCGATCGTGCCGGGCATCCTGCCGGTGACCAACTTCGCCCAGGTGCGCAAGTTCTCCGGCTCCTGCGGCACCGGGGTGCCGGCGTGGATGGCCGACCTGTTCGAGGGCCTCGACGACGACCCCGAGACCCGCCGCCTGGTCGCCGCCACCGTCGCCGCCGAGCAGTGCCGGGCGCTGGCCGCCGAGGGAGTCGACCAGTTCCACTTCTACACGCTGAACCGCGCCGACCTCACCTATGCCATCTGCCACATCCTGGGCGTGCGGCCGAAGGCCGCGGAGTGAATCCATGACCGACATCCTCGACCATCTTTCCCGCCGCGTGCTGCTGTGCGACGGCGGCTTCGGCGCCCTGGTGCAGGCGATGAACCTGTCGGTGGAGACGGACTTCCTCGGCCACGAGAACTGCACCGACATCCTGCCCAAGTCGCGGCCCGACGTGGTGCGCGCCATCCACGCCCGCTATTTCGAGGCCGGGGCCGACATGGTCGAGACCGACACCTTCGGCGCCAACCCGGTGACCCTGGGCGAATTCGGACTGGCCGACCTCGCCCACGACCTCAACCGCCGGGCCGCCGAACTGGCGCGCGAGGCGGCGGAGCAGTTCACCGACGGGCGCCGGCGCTTCGTGCTGGGCTCGATCGGCCCGGGCACCAAGCTGCCCAGCCTGGGGCACATCGCCTACCACCGGCTGGAGGAAGCCTACGCCGTCCAGGCCGGCGGGCTGAAGGCCGGCGGCGCCGACGCCTTCCTGGTCGAGACCTGCCAGGACCCATTGCAGATCAAGGCGGCGGTCAACGGCTGCAAGCGGACCGGCGGCGGCCTGCCGATCTTCGTCCAGGTCACCGTCGAGACCACCGGCACCCTGCTGGTCGGCGCCGACATCGCCGCCGCCGCCACCATCATCCATTCCCTGGGCGTGCCGCTGATGGGGCTGAACTGCGCCACCGGGCCGCAGGAGATGGGCGACCATCTGCGCTGGCTGGCCGACAACTGGCCCGGCCTGATCTCGGTGCAGCCCAATGCCGGCCTGCCCGAACTGGTCGAGGGCCAGGCCCGCTACCCGCTCGCCCCCGAGGAACTGGCGCTGTGGCACCAGCGCTTCGTCGCGCTGGGGGCCAACCTGCTGGGCGGCTGCTGCGGCACCACGCCCGCCCACATCGCCGCGGTCGACGCCATGCTGCGCAAGACCGAAGGCGGTCGCCCGGCGCCGGTCAAACGCTCGGTCCATTGGGTGCCGTCGCTGGCCTCGCTGTACCAGCAGGTGCCGATCCGCCAGGAGAACGCCTTCCTGTCCATCGGCGAGCGTTGCAACGCCAACGGCTCGAAGAAGTTCCGCGAGCTGCAGGAAGCCGGCCAATGGGACGGCATCGTCGCCATGGCGCGCGAACAGGTCAAGGAGGGCAGCCACACGCTCGACGTCTGCACCGCCTTCGTCGGCCGCGACGAGGTCGCCGACATGACCGAGGTGGTCAGCCGCCTGCGCGGCTCGGTCACCGCGCCGCTGGTGATCGATTCGACCGAACTGCCGGTGCTGGAGGCGGCGCTGGCGCTGTATGGCGGCAAGGCCCTGCTCAATTCGATCAATTTCGAGAGCGGCGAGGAGCCGGCGGCCCAGCGCCTGGAACTCGCCCGCCGCTTCGGCGCCGCGGTGATCGCGCTGACCATCGACGAAGACGGCATGGCCAAGGACATCGACGGCAAGCTCAGGATCGCCCGCCGCCTGTACGATTTCGCGGTCAACCGCCACGGCCTGCCGGCCGGCGACCTGCTGTTCGATCCCTTGACCTTCACCGTCTGCACCGGCAACGAGGACGACCGCGGGCTGGCGCTGGCGACTCTCGACGCCATCGAACGCATCCGCGCCGACATGCCCGAATGCGGCATCGTGCTGGGGGTCTCCAACGTCTCGTTCGGGCTGAAGCCGGCGGCGCGCCAGGTGCTGAACTCGGTGTTCACCGACCACGCGGTGCGCCGCGGCATGACCGGGGCGATCGTCCACGTCTCCAAGATCCTGCCGCTGCACGCCATCCCGCCGGCCGAGGTCGAGGCGGCGGAGGACCTGATCCTCAACCGCCGCCCGGACGCGCTGCACCGCTATATCGGCCTGTTCGGCGACCGCAAGGCCAGCGAGACCCGGACCGAGCGCGCCGCCGCGGTGGAGGAGCGCCTGAAGAACCGCATCGTCGACGGCGACCGCACCGGCCTGGACGACGACCTTGCCGAGGCGATGAAGACCTGGGCGCCGCTCGACATCATCAACACGCTGCTGCTCGACGGCATGAAGGTGGTGGGCGAGCTGTTCGGCTCGGGCCGCATGCAGCTGCCCTTCGTGCTGCAATCGGCCGAGACCATGAAGGCGGCGGTGGCCTACCTCGAACCCCACATGGCCAAGGCCGACGGCGCCGCCAAGGCGACCATCGTGCTGGCCACCGTCAAGGGCGACGTCCACGACATCGGCAAGAATCTGGTCGACATCATCCTCACCAACAACGGCTACCGGGTGGTCAACCTGGGGATCAAGCAGCCGGTGGGCGAGATCATCCGGGCGGCGCGCGAACACAAGGCCGACGCCATCGGCATGTCCGGCCTGCTGGTCAAGTCGACCGTGATCATGCGCGAGAACCTCGAGGAGATGTCGGCCGCCGGCCTCGACTTGCCGGTGCTGCTGGGCGGCGCCGCGCTGACCCGCAAATATGTCGAGGAGGATTGCCGCAACGCCTATGCCTGCGGGCAGGTGGCCTATGCGCGCGACGCCTTCGACGGCCTCGATCTGATGGCGAAGGTGGCCGACGGCCGCTTCGCCGCCCACGTCGCCACCCGCACCACCGCCGCCACCACCGCCGCCGCCCGCCCGCTGCCGGCGGAACCCGCCCGCCGCCCGGTCGACTGGGAGGAGGTGGCGCTGCGGCGCGCCGAGCTGCACCGCGACCAGCCGGTGCCCACCCCGCCGTTCTGGGGCGCCCGGGTGATCGACAAGGTGCCCTTGCAGAACCTGCTGCCGCTGCTCAACGAGACCATGCTCTACCAGTTCCACTGGGGCTATCGGAAGCAGGGCCGCAGCATCGACGAATTCCGCGCCTGGGCGGCCAAGGAGCTGCGCCCGATCGCGCACAACCTGTTGAAGCGCTGCGACAAGGAAGCGATCCTGTTGCCCCAGGCGGTCTACGGCTATTGGCCGGCGGCCAGCGACGGTGACCAGGTGGTGCTGTTCGATGCCGACGGAACCACCGAGGCTGCGCGCTTCGCCTTCCCGCGCCAGGCCCGCGCCGACGGCCTGTCGATCGCCGACTTCTTTCGCCCGCTGGATTCCGGGCGCGACGTCGTCGCCCTTCAGGTGGTGACCGCCGGGTCGCAGGCCAGCACGGTGGCGCGGCAATGGTTCGCCGCCGACAAGTACCAGGACTACCTCTACCTGCACGGCCTGTCGGTGGAAATCACCGAGGCCCTGGCCGAGTACGTCCACAAACGCATCCGCGGCGAACTCGGCTTCGCCGCCCTCGACGCGCTCGATACCGACAAGCTGCTGAAGCAGGGTTACCGCGGCTCGCGCTACAGCTTCGGCTACCCGGCCTGCCCGCGGCTGGAGGACCAGGCGCCGCTGCTGGCCCTGCTGGGGGCGGAGCGCATCGGGGTGACGCTGTCGGAGAGCTTCGAACTCGAACCGGAGCAGTCGACCTCGGCCATCGTCACCATCCATCCCCAGGCGAAGTACTTCACCATGTAGCGCGATCGGTCGCCTCCGTCCCACCGCACGGGGCGGCGGCGAAACAATTTCCCATCCCCGGGCGTTGTGCCGGTCGAGCCAATGCCGGCTGGGGCGAAGGAGGTTGACATGCCCGCGCGCGAAGTACGTGGCCTGATGCAGGTCTTGACCGGAGGATCGGGGGTCCAGGCGCTCGGCGGCCTGGCCGCGATCGTCCTGTCCGTCCTCGGACTGGTGGGCATCGCCCGCCTCTACATGGTGGCCATCGCCGCCATCATCATCGGCGTCTCCCTGCTGGTGCACGGCATGGCGGCGGCGGCGGCGGACTCCGCCGGCCTGGGCGGTGAAGCGGCCGGATCGGCCGAAATCGGCGGCGGCGTTTCGGTGGCGGTGCTGTGCGGCATCACCACCATCATCCTCGGCATCCTGTCGATCCTGAACATCGCTCCCGAGGTGCTGATGCCGATTTCAGCCATCGTCATCGGCGCCGGGCTGTCGCTGTCGGCCGGCCTGCAGTCGCGGACGGCCCGGACGGCGGCCGCCGCGACACTGGGCATCGGCGACACCTTGCGAATGGCACTGGGCGCCGGCGCCGGCAGCCAGGTTCTGATCGGCATCGCCGTGGTGGTCCTCGGCGTGCTGGCGGTGGTCGGGGTGGCGCCGGCGGTGCTGACCCTGGTGGCATTCCTCGCCACCGCCGTGTCCCTGTTGCTCAGCGGGTTCACCGTCGGCGGAATGGCGGCGGCGGCCCTGCGCCAGTAATCCGGGCGATCACGGGAAGGGCGCGGCGCGGGGCCGCGCCCTTCGGCGCGTTCCGGTGTCACCCCGGCGCTCCGCGTATGCGCATCGGCTTCACGCCAGCCGATCCCCCGCCGCCAAGAGCAACCCTGGACTAAGGTCATAACCCGATTACCAGATTTTGCGGTCGTGATAGAAGATCCACCCATTCCATGATCCCTGGTGATGTGCGTGATCGAATTGATTTCAGAAATGAAATTGGCGAGCCTCCCCCATATTCTCGAAGGCGCGATGCTGCTGTTCTTTTCGGCCTCCTGGCCGGTAAAGATCGAGAAACTGCTGCGCGCCAAGCGGTCCGACGGTCTGAGCCCAGTGTTCCTGTCGATGATCATCGCCGGCTATGTGTGCGGGTTCGTCGCCAAACTCTTCACCCACTGGGGTGAGGTTTCGGCTCCCCAACTTCTGACCGCCCTCTATGCCATCAACGGGGCGATGGTGAGTGCGGCGCTGGTTCTGACGCTGCGCTATCGCGACACAGCGCTGCCGATCGCCGACAGCCTGACCGTGACCGGTTCGGTGGTCCACGGCGAGGTGATCCACTGGACCGGCCCAACCGCGGTTCACCCCGGCGAACCGACCGACGAGGAGGTCAGACAATTGGTCACAGCCGGCCGCGACAAGGGCTGGGCGACGGTCAGATTCATCGGCGGCTCCGCGGATTTCCAGGGACGGGCTCGCCAGGAGGCACTACGCGAGGGCTACCGGACCGAGCAGATCTCGCTGGAATGCGAGGATGCGATGGCGCCGGTGCCGACGATCGCCGCGCCCTCGGGGCGGCATGGGTAAACTGATCCGTGGCAAGGTCACCGCGGGGTAGCGGCTTGACGCCTGCACCGGCGCTTCCTATTGTTTCTGCCCCACCATGACGCAGGAAGCAGGGCCATGATGAATGTCACCGATGCGAGCTTCGAGGCCGACGTGTTGAAGGCCGCCGGCCCGGTTCTGGTGGATTTCTGGGCCGAGTGGTGCGGGCCGTGCCGGCAGATCGCCCCGGCGCTGGAGGATCTGGCCAAGGATCTGGACGGCAAGGTCACCGTCGCCAAGCTCAACATCGACGAAAATCCGGCCACCCCCGGCAAGTACGGCGTGCGCGGCATCCCCACCCTGATGATCTTCAAGGACGGCCAGGTCGCCGCCACCAAGATCGGCGCCCTGCCCAAGAGCAAACTGTACGAGTGGGTGGAATCCTCCCTATAGCGCAGGGATAGCGTCATCCCCATTTGGTCTGGTCGGGAACGCTGCCGTTCGGGCGGCGTTCGTTTCCGTTGCATGTCCGCATGGAGGGCTCCGACCATGACCGCCGAACGCGCGCTGCCGCGCCTCAACGAACCGGCTCCCGATTTCGAGGCCAAGACCACCTTCGGCACCAGGAAGCTGGCCGATTATCGCGGCCGCTGGCTGATCCTGTTCTCGCACCCGGCCGACTTCACCCCGGTGTGCACCACCGAGTTCGTCGCCTTCGCCAAGGCCTGGGACAAATTCCAGGCGCTGGACTGCGACCTGCTCGGCCTGTCGATCGATTCCAATTACGCCCACCTGGCCTGGACCAGGAACATCGAGGACCGCTTCGGGGTGAAAGTCCCCTTCCCGGTCATCGAGGACGTCGGCATGGCGGTGGCCGCCTCCTTCGGGATGATCCATCCCGGCGCCTCGGAAACCGCCACGGTGCGCGCCGCCTTCTTCATCGATCCCAACGGCATCGTGCGGGCGATGGTCTATTACCCGATGACCAACGGCCGCTCGGTCGACGAATTCCTGCGCCTGCTGGAAGGATTGCAGACCACCGACCGCTTCCAGGTCTCGACCCCCGAGGGCTGGCGCCCCGGCGACAAGGTCGTCGTGCCGCCGCCCAAGACCCGGGACGAACTCGAACAGCGGGTGGCCGCCGAGGGGATGGAATGCACCGACTGGTACTTCTGCAAGAAGGATCTGCCGGCGGGCCAGGCGCTGCATTGATCGAGGAACGTTCCGATCCTTGACCCCCGCAGCCCAATGCGTACATATTCGCGTACGCGTTGGGCGCGAGGCGGTGATGAACGAAAAAATCATGGTGAACGTCCGGGAGCTGCGCGACAACCTCGCCAGCTACCTGAACCAGGCCAGCCATGGTGACGAGGTGACCGTCACCTCACACGGCAAGCCGATCGCCAAGATCGTGCCGGCGGTGACCAGGACGCCGCGGGCGGCGTTGTTCGGGATCATGCGAGGCCGGATCACCATCGCCCCCGACTTCGACAACACCCCCGACGACATCATCGACGCGATGGAATCGGGCGAATGAAACTGCTGCTGGACACCAACGCCCTGATCTGGCTCCTCGACGGCGATGACCGGCTCGGGCGCAACGCCCGCGATGCCATCATCGACGACGGCAACACCGTCCACGTCAGCGCCGTGTCGATTTATGAAATGGCGGTCAAGATCCGCATCGGCAAACTCGCCATCGACCTCGCCGGCGCCGTCGCCCGGATCGACGAGAGCGACGTCGAGCGCCTTGAGATCGAGGACGAGCACTGCCTGGCCATGGCGGGCATCGCGCCGCTGCCCGGACACCGCGACCCGTTCGATCTCATGCTGGTCGCGCAGGCGATGACCGAGGGTCTGACCATCATTTCCAGCGACCGCATGCTGGAACAATATCCGGTCACCGTGATGCGGTGCGGGGATGCGGCGGCACCGTGAGGGACCTGATGCCGGGGTCTTGAGGACCAGCGACGCCACGCCCGCCGGGAGGATGCCCTGCATCGAAGGTCAGCGCGGCGGCTGCCTTGCTACCGCGCCGCGGCCTGCCCGGCGAAATAGGCCTCGCCGCCCTGGGCATGGAAGCCCTTGCGGCGCTTGAGGTGGAGGTCGCGCTTCGAGGTGATGTCGAAATCGTCCTCGGGCGCGACCGCGACCCAGGCCGGCTCGCCGGCGCAGGCCGCCAGCCGTTGCGACGGCGACGGGCGCGCGCACGACGCCATGTCCCACACGCTCCTGAGGTCGAATCCGGTATTGGTCTGATAGAAATGCCAGGTGTTGGCGTCGCGCACCGGCTCCAGCACCTGCGACAGCGAGGCGTAGAGGCGGAACAGGACGTTGTCGTCGCGGCCCGCCAGCTCGCAGCCCTTGCCGCCGCACACCACCAGGTTCCAGCTGTCGAAACGGGCGCGCGGCTTGCGGATGGCGCGGCGGAAGCGTTCGCCGGCGGTATCGTAGCGCCGCCGCCGGGCCGCTTTCATCAGCCGCGCCGCCAGGCGGGCCGGGTCGGCCATGGCGAACAGCTGGGCGCCGGCGTAAAGCCGGCCGATGACGTCGCCGGACTGGAACTCGGGGGCGCGCAGGGAAACGAAAAGCCAAAGGTGCAGTCGCCCACCACCATCGATCTCGACCAGATCGATGCCGTACTTGCGCGGGCCGTCGTAATCGTCGCCGCCCGACGGCGCAGGTATCGCGATGTCGTCGAGAAAATAGCTTTCGGGGTGACGGCGACCCGCCATGCGCAAGAATTTGTCGATAAACCAGTTCTTCATTTTCGGGCACCCGTAGCTGGACGCCACTCTTCATACCGGAAACGCGTTTGCTGGCTAAATGTCAAAAAGAGGCCGGGAAATGGCCATCGCGAGGGCTCTGGCGGTCATGGCGCAAAAGTTCTATCCTCCCGCCTCTGCAAACCAAAAAAACGGAGGAAGTGCATGTTGCACGGTAAGGCTCTGGTCGCCCAGGGGGGCGGTCCTACCGCCGTAATCAACCAGTCGATGGCCGGTGTGGTCCTCGAGGCCCGCAAGTTCCGCAACGTCGAACTGGTCTACGGCGCCAGCCACGGCGTTCGCGGCATCATCAACGAGGATTTCCTCGACCTCACCCAGGAGACCAGCCACAATCTGGAATTGGTGGCCGGCACCCCGTCCTCGGGATTGGGATCCACCCGCGACAAGCCGGACATCAAGTACTGCCAGGAAGTTTTCAAGGTCCTGCAGGCCCACGGGATCTCGTACTTCTTCTACATCGGCGGCAACGATTCCTCCGACACCGTGCGCATCGTCAGTGAAGAGGCGCACAAGGCCGGCTACCCGCTGCGCTCGATCCACATCCCCAAGACGGTCGACAACGACCTGATGGAGAACGACCACACCCCCGGCTTTCCCTCGGCGGCACGCTTCGTCGCCCAGGCGTTCGTCGGCGCCAACCTCGACAACGCGGCGCTGCCGGGTGTCTACGTCGCGGTGGTGATGGGCCGCCATGCCGGCTTCCTGACCGCCGCCTCGGCGCTGGGCAAGAAGTTCCCCGACGACGGCCCGCACCTGATCTACGTCCCCGAGCGCACCTTCGTCATCGACAAGTTCCTGGCCGACGTGAAGGCCACCTACGAGAAGTACGGCCGCTGCATCTGCGCCGTCTCGGAAGGCATCCACGACGAGCAGGGCGCGCCGATCATCACCAAGCTGGCCAATGAAATCGAGAAGGACGCCCACGGCAACGTGCAGCTGTCCGGCACCGGCGCCTTGGCCGACCTGCTGTGCGAAGAGATCAAGACCAAGCTGGGCATCAAGCGGGTGCGCGGCGACACCTTCGGCTACCTGCAGCGCTCCTTCATCGGCTGCGTCTCCGACGTCGACCAGCGCGAAGCCCGCGAAGTCGGCGAGAAGGCGGTGCAGTACGCCATGTGGGACAATGTCGACGGCTCGGTGGCGATCAAGCGGACCGGGTTCTATTCGGTCGACTACCAGCTGGTGCCGTTGGAAAAGGTCGCCGGCAAGACCAAGACGATGGATGACTCGTTCCTTACCGAGAGCGGCAACGACGTCACCGACGCCTTCCGCTGGTATCTGCGCCCGCTGCTGGGGTCGGGTTTCCCCGATGCCCACCGGCTGCGCTCGAACTCGGTGAAGAAGATCCTTCGCTAGCCGGCAGGCGGGCGACGGTTGCCCCCCTCCCCCGCATCGGGGGAGGGGGGTTTTCTCTATCCCGCCCCGAAGGAGAAGTGGGCCGCCGCCGTGATCGAGAGCATGTACGCCGCAATCCTGGTGCTGGCGGGACTGGTGGCGGCCAGCGTCTTTTCCAGCCTGCTGAGCTTCCGCATCGGCGCCCCGTTGCTGCTGGTGTTCCTCGGGGTCGGCATGGCGGCCGGCGGCGAGGGCCTGGGGCTGGGCTTCCAGGACGCCCGCACCGCCTACCTCATCGGCAGCATGGCCCTGGCGGTGGTGCTGTTCGATTCCGGCTTCCACACCAGTCTCAGGGTGTTTCGCCACGCGGCGCTGCCGGCGCTGTCGCTGGCCACCATCGGCGTCGGGATCACCGCCGCGATCGTGGCGCTGCCGGCCCATTGGCTGCTCGACCTGGGGTGGACCCAGGCGCTGCTGCTGGGCGCCATCCTGGCCTCGACCGACGCCGCCGCGGTGTTCTTCCTGCTGCGGGTCGGCGGCATCACCGTGCGCGAACGGGTGCGTTCGCTGCTTGAAGTCGAATCCGGCTGCAACGACCCGATGGCGATCTTCCTGGCGATGGCGCTGACCGGCATGGCGGCGGCCGGCGGCCCGCCGCGTTTCGATGTCGCGGTCGGCCTCGACCTGGTCCGCCAATTCGGCATCGCCGCGTGCGCCGGGGGAATCGGCGGCCTGGCAATCGTCCAGGCGGTCAATCGCCTGGGGGTCGAGCGCTCGCTGCTGCCGATCCTGGTGCTGGCGCTGGCGCTGGCGCTGTTCGCGGCCACCACCCTGGCGGGAGGGTCCGGGTTCCTCGCCGTCTACGCCGCCGGCCTGGTGGCGGGCAATTCCCGGCTGGCGGCTCCCGATACCCTGCGGCGGTTTCAGGACGCGGTGTCGTGGCTGGCCCAGATCGCCATGTTCCTCGCCCTCGGGCTGCTGGCGCGGCCGTCCGAATTCATTCCGCTGCTGCCGGCCGCCCTGGCGCTGGCGGCGGTGCTGATGCTGGCGGCGCGGCCGCTGGCGGTGGGGCTGTCGCTGCTGCCGTTCCGCATCAACAGCAACGAGACCACCTTCGTCGCCTGGGTCGGCCTGCGCGGCGCGGTGTCGATCCTGCTGTCGATCCTGCCCATGCTGCAAGGAGTCGAAGGCGGGCGCGTCTATTTCAACATCGCCTTCGTGGTGGTGCTGGTTTCCCTTTCCGTGCAGGGCTGGACCATCCGGCCGATGGCGCGCTGGCTGGGCCAGATCGTGCCCAAGCGCATCGGTCCGGTCGAGCGGGTCGAATTGGAAATCCCCGGCGCCCGCCATGAACTGGTGGCCTATCGCATCGTCGCCGATTCGCTGGTGGCGCGCGGCCACAAGCTGCCGCGCTGGGCCGAGCCGTCGCTGGTGGTGCGCGATACCCGCTCGCTGCTGTTCCACGCCGCCGGCAGGCTGGTGCCGGGCGACATGGTGTGGCTGTTCGCCAAGCCCGAACGGGTCCCGCACCTCGATCGCCTGTTCGCCAGCACGGCGACCGCGGCCGAGGCCGACCATCAGTTCTTCGGCGACTTCCCGCTCGACCCGATGGTCCGCATGGGCGAGCTTGAGGCCAATTACGGCCTGCCGGTGCCCGCGGCCGCGCGCGAGGTGACGGCGGCGCAGTTCATGCACGAGGCGCTGGGCGGTTATCCCGGAATCGGCGACCGGGTGCCGCTGGGCGAGGTGGAACTGATCGTCCGGGCGCTGTCCTTCGACGACGAGGCGATCACCGAAATCGGCCTGGCCGCCGAGCCGACCCGCATCGATGCCCCCCGCCTGCCCTTTGTCCTCGGTGGCGGCGATCTGCGCCTGCGCCTGACCGCCTGGCTGCGCCGCCGCGGCGGGTGAGTCGCCTAGCGTGGCGCCGAGGTGTATAGTCCGCCGATGCGATCCGCACGTCTCTTCGCCCAGGGGTTGGCCGAACACAAGGCCGGCAAGCTGCGCTCGGCCCAGCGCCTCTATCGCCGCTGCCTGGCCCAGGATGCGGACCATCCCGACGTGCTCGGCCACTTCGGCATCCTCCATTACCAGCTTCAGGATTACGCCGCCGCCATCGCGCTGCTGGAACGGGGCCTGACGGTGGCGCCGGGCGACCCGGGCATGGCATTGAACCTGGGCAATTGCTACCAGGCGTCCGGCAGGCTGGCGGACGCCGAAGCCTGCTTCCGCCGCGCCCTGGCGGCGGCGCCGGGATTCGTCGAGGCCGACCTCAACCTCGGCAACGTGCTGTGCGCCCGCGGCCGCCACGACGAAGGCGTCGCCTGCTATCGCCGCGCCATCGCCGCCCGCCCGGACTACCCGCAGGCGCGCCGGCGCCTGGCGCTGGCGCTGACCGCCGAGGGCGCCGCCTCGCTGGAGCCGCCGCTGCTGCTGGAGGCCGAGGAACTGCTCGCCGGCCTCATGCTGTCCGGCGGCGGCGATGGGGAAATCGACAAGGCGTGGAAGCGCATCCGCTGGCACCTGTCGCGCCTGCGCCGCGATGCCAGCGCCGCGCGGCTGGCCTTCGCCGCCTTCGAGGCGGTGGCCGACGAGGCCGAATTGCGCCTGGCCCGCAACGAAATGGCCCGCATCGAACTGGAATGCGGCGATCCCCGGCGGGCCACCGCCCTGTGCGCGCTGGCGGTGCCGGTGCCCCCCGGCTGGCGGATGGAGGCGGCGGCCCGCGTCGTCGGCGGCTGGTCGGCGCAACGGCCGCTGGACGTCGCGGTGGAACGGGATTGCCTGCTGCTGCCGGGCGGGCGCGACTGGCTGGTGCAGGCGCGGGACGGCGGCATGCGCTTCGACGGCATCGTCAACGCCAATCCCGAGGCGGGGCAATACGTCCGCCTGGTGGTGCCCTCGGGCGGCGTGCTGCTGGCGCGGCCCGAGGCGGAGACCACGCTCGACGGCCCCCACCTGCTTCTCGGCGGCCTGCCCAACTATTATCACTGGATGATCGACTACCTGCCGCGCCTGCGCCTGGCGGCGGCCGACCCGGCGCTGGCCGCCCTGCCGATGGTGGTCAACGCCGACCTCGCCGGATTCCAGCGCGAGACCCTGGCCGCCCTGGGAGTCGATTCCGCCCGGCTGCTGCCGATGGCGGGACCGGGCGCCGTGCGCTGCCGGGAACTGGCGGTGGCGGATCTCGGCGCCAACTTCCAGCAGCCCCATCCCGACACCATCGCCTGGCTGCGCCGGACCTTCGGCAGCGCCGGCCCTGCCGCCGCACCGACGCGCATCTGGGTGTCGCGCCGCGACGCCGCCCTGCGCCGGGTGGTCAACGAGGACGCGGTGACCGCCGCCCTGGCCCGGCGCGGCTTTACCGTGGTGGTGGCGGGAACGCTGGGCCTGGCCGGGCAGATCGCCGCCTTCGCCGGCGCCGAGGCGGTGGCCGGACCGCACGGCGCGGCGTTCACCAACATCGTCTTTTCGCCGCCGGGCGCGCGGGTGCTGGAAATCATGCCCGGCCGCTACGGCCAACTCGGCTTTTTCCCGCCGCTGGCCGAGGCCTGCGGCCACCACCATCGCCGCCTGGTCGCCGACGCCGCCGGCAGCGACCCCCAGAACGCCGACATGACGGTCGACATCGCCCGGCTGATGGCGGAACTGGATGCGCTGGGGCTGTAGTCGGCACTGCCGAATCCGATTCCGACATCGCATGGTAGGCACAAATGGGTGATTTCGTCAGGGCCTGTCCGAAATGTGGCGACAGCAAATACGTCGAAGTCAAAATTTCGACCTGGGTTACGATCGGTGACCAAGAGCGGTCTCGGTACAATGGGGACATCGAGTACGACGGCGACAGCCCCGCCGAGTGCCCTGAATGCGGCTGGCGCGGAAAATATGGCGATCTCGACGAGATCGATGACGGCGACGACGAAACCGAGTGATCCCAACCGGCCAATGAATTGGCCGTTTGTATTGCCCCTTGCCCGATCAGCTGTGTAGTCCGGGTGCTTCTTGCCCTGTGCGCGCCACGTATTCCGTATAGCCGCCGCTATATTGGTGGATGCCCTCGGGCGTCAGTTCCAACACCCGGTTGGAAAGCGCTGCCAGGAAATGTCGGTCATGTGACACGAACAGCATCGTGCCCTCGTAAGCGGCCAGTGCCGCGATCAACATTTGCTTGGTATCGAGATCGAGATGGTTGGTGGGCTCGTCGAGCACCAGGAAATTCGGCGGATTGAAGAGCATAATCGCCATCACCAGCCGGGCCTTTTCTCCACCGGATAGGACGCGGCATTTCTTTTCCACATCATCGCCGGAGAATCCGAAGCAGCCGGCAAGCGCCCGGAGCGATCCCTGGTTCGCCTGGGGGAAAGAGTCTTCTAGGGACTCGAACACCGTCCTGTCGCCATCAAGCAGTTCCATCGCGTTCTGGGAGAAATAGCCCATCTTGACGCTGCCGCCGACGGCGACGGTCCCTTCGTCCGGTTCGGTCGCGCCGGCCACCAGCTTCAAGAGCGTCGACTTTCCCGCGCCGTTGACACCCATGACGCACCAGCGCTCCTTACGGCGGATCACGAAGTCGAGCCCCTGATATATGGCCCGGCTGCCATAGCCCTTGTGCACGTTCCTCAGGACCGCGACATCCTCGCCCGAGCGCGGTGCCGGCGGGAAGTCGAACGACACGATCTGGCGGCGCTTCGGCGGCTCGAAGCGTTCGATCTTATCCAGCTTCTTCACCCGGCTTTGAACTTGGCTGGCGTGCGAGGCACGGGCCTTGAAGCGCTCGATGAACTTCAGTTCCTTCGCCAACATGGCTTGCTGCCGTTCGAACTGCGCTTGCTGCTGCTTCTCGTTCAACGCCCGCTGCCGCTCGTAGAATGCGTAATCGCCGGAGTAACTGGTCAGCGATCCGCCGTCGATCTCGACGATCTTGGTGACAATCCGGTTCATGAACTCGCGGTCGTGCGAGGTCATCAGGAGAGCGCCTTCGTAGTCCTTCAGGAATCCCTCCAGCCAGATCAGGCTTTCGATGTCCAGGTGGTTGCTCGGCTCGTCAAGGAGCATGGCGTCGGGCCGCATGAGCAGGATACGGCCGAGCGCCACGCGCATCTTCCAGCCGCCCGACAGGGCGCCCACGTCGGTTTCCATCATCTCCTGGCTGAAGCTGAGCCCGGCGAGCAATTCTCGCGCTCGCCCCTCGAGTTCGTAGCCCCCCAACTCCTCGAAGCGCGCCTGCACTTCGCCGTAGCGCTCGATGATGGCGTCCATGTCATTGGCGCGGTCGGGATCGCACATGGCCGCTTCGAGGCTCGCCAATTCTGCCGCCACGGTGCTGACCGGCCCGGCCCCGTCCATCACTTCCGCGACCGCACTGCGACCGGACATTTCGCCGACATCTTGATTGAAATAGCCGATCGAGACCTGCTTCTCGATCGCCACCTGGCCCATGTCCGGCAACTCTTCGCCCGTGATCATCCGGAACAACGTCGTCTTGCCGGCACCGTTGGGACCGACGAGACCGACTTTTTCGCCACTGTTTAGCGCTGCCGACGCCTCGAAGAAAAGGATCCGGTGACTGTTCTGCTTGCTGATGTTATCGAAACGAATCATGTGCGGCTGGGTTCCCGTGGCGTGGTTGCCCCCTTATGCCACAGGATGCGCGACGCGATAGAGTCCTGATCGATATGTTGGCATGTCGCCATGGCGGAACGGGGCAAAGCCGCCGCCGGCATGGGCTGGCCGTTCGGCCCGCTTGTGCAGCTTCTCGCACTGACCGCGCAACGCCGCGAGGGGGTTGCCGGCATGACGTGGGAGGAAATCGACATCGACCGCGCCCTGTGGACGATCCCGAATTGGACGGTGCATGACCTCCGCCGCACCGCGACAACCGGCATGGCGCAACTCCGCATTCCGCCCCATGTCACCGACAAGGTGCTGAACCACAAAAGCGGTTCGATCCGGGGCGTTGCCGCCGTCTACAACCGCCGCAGCTACCTTGACGAGCGGCGGGGGGCCCTCGAAATGTGGGGCAAACGGGTCATGAGCCTTGTCGAACGCGCGCCTATTCCCGTTCCGAATGAAACACGGCATCCAAGTCCCACGCACCATGAAGAACGCGGATAACGGCGATGCCGGAGCTAATCGGCCGATAGAATATGATGTAGTTGCCGAAGGGAAAGCTTCGGATGCCGGCGCCGAAATCGTCACGCTGTCGGCCGATATACGGTGCTTCCGAAATGCTGTAGCACTTTTATTTGAGGCGAGCGATGAAATCGCGCGATATCCGCTCGTTATCTTTTGCTATATGCGCTCCGATTTCCGCCAAATCGTGAATGGCCGGTCTGGTGAAGCGAACGCGAGGCATGATTACTTGGCGGCCTTGATCGCAATCAGCCGCTCGATTTCTGCAAACGCCTCGTCGTCGCCGAGAAAATCACCGGCTTCGAGCGCGGCAATGCCTTCCTGAATCTTGGCGCGCGTTTCCAGGAATTCCGCAGCGTCCTCAATCGACAGCTTTTGAATGTGAACGGCATACACCGCCCCGGCCTCGCTGCCTTCGAGCGCGGCGGAAAACTCGGGCGGCAACCGCTCGCCCTGAATAGCCAGTGTCGCGCTGTTCCGCATGGTGACGGCCTCCTTGCACCTCATTGCGGTATTCTATACCACCTCGCCCGCCGCGTTCCATGGCGCACGCGGCGTGATGATTTTTCGATGCGCAACGGCATCGCGGCAGCCGTCTGTCGCTGCTGATTGTCATGTTTGTCTGTTTGAGGGCGTTTGAAACCCTTCGCCCATAGGCATTTCCGCGCGCCATTGGGACGGATCGGGGGCGCCATCGGGACGGTTTGCCGGACTGTCCCGAAGCCGCTACGCTATTGGCAAGTAACCACCCCCGCCCATGCCCCGCCATGTCGTCGTTTCCAAGATCGAACAGGACAAGCTCGTTGTCACCCAGGCGAACCGGCTGATTGAAGCCAGCGACACCATGACGCTTGAGAGCATCTCGGTCGATCCCAGCCAAACTCCAGCCGCGACATCAGGCGCCGTGTGGCGGCGCTCATGTCAGCACACACTTCCTGTCGGCCCTCACTTGTGGCGATGTTGCGATTCAATCGGCTCGCGACCGTTCGCTTCCGTAAACCAAAAGGGCCTAGCCGTTGCCGGCTAAGCCCTTGATAAACTTGGTGGAGCCAATCGGAATCGAACCGACGACCTCTTGAATGCCATTCAAGCGCTCTCCCAACTGAGCTATGGCCCCGGAAACCTGTCGCCGGTCGGCATTGGGGCGCCGCCGGTGGAGGCGGACCATAGGGAATTCCGCCCCGTTGATGCAAGCGAAAAAATCGCGCGGACGCGTTAGACCTCGTCCTCGATCTCTTCGTCCATGTGTTCCATCACCTCGGCCATGTCGTCGTCGTCCTCGCCGAGATCCGAGGCGTCCTCGATCAAATCGGCTTCGTCCTCGGCGGCGTCGCCGTCGCTGGCGACCGTCTCCCCGTCCTCGTCGAGGGGGACGTCGTCGGCCTCGATGTCGATCACTTCGTCGTCGACCACCGGGACCACCACCTTCGGCTGGGGCGGCGGCGGGGCTGCCGCGGCGCCGCCGCGGCGCACCTTGAATGGCATATCGTCCACATGCGCAGCGCATTTCGGACAGATGATCGGCGCGCGGCCGAGATCGTAGAAGCGGCAGCCGCAGCTGGTGCAGCTTCGCTTCAAGCCCCATTCCGCCTTAGCCACGTTCGCCTCCTCCTCGGGTCACCCGGGCTCAACTTCCAGCGAGTCCCGCTGTGGGGCGATTTGCCATGTTCGCATCCGTGTGTCAAAACGAAAAAGACTGCGCCCCGCCACCCTAGGCGCGGGCGGCCGGCTGTGCTAGATCAGCGGCGACCATCGACAGGGAGAAAACATGGCCAGACCCCTGGTTTCCGGACGGCCCGCCAGCCTCGCCGGCACCGCCCGCGTGCCGGGCGACAAGTCGGTGTCGCACCGCGCCTTGATGCTGGGCGCGGTGGCGCTGGGCGAGACCATGGTCGACGGCCTGCTCGAAGGCGAGGACGTGCTCGCCACCGCCGCCGCCATGCGCGCCCTCGGCGCCGAGGTCGAGCGGCTGGACGACGGCCGTTGGCGCCTGTGGGGCCGCGGAACCGGCGGCCTGGCCGAACCGGCCGGCGTACTCGACATGGGCAATGCCGGCACCGGCGCCCGCCTGCTGATGGGCCTGGTCGCCACCCATCCGTTCACCAGTTTCTTCACCGGCGATTCCTCGCTGTGCGCGCGGCCGATGAAGCGGGTGGCCCTGCCCCTTGCCGCCATGGGCGCCCGCTTCGTCTTCCGCGACGGCAACCGGCTGCCGGCGGCGGTGATCGGCACCAATCAGCCGGTGCCGATCCGCTATGAACTGCCGGTGGCGTCGGCCCAGGTCAAATCGGCGATCCTGCTCGCCGCCCTCAACACCCCGGGCGAGACCACGGTGGTCGAGCCCGCCCCCACCCGCGACCACACCGAACTGATGCTGCGCAATTTCGGCGCCGAGCTGACCGTCGAGGATCTGCCCGGCGGCGGCCGCGCCATCACCCTGGTGGGCCAGCCGGAATTGGCCGGGCGGCCGGTGCGGGTGCCGGCCGATCCGTCGTCGGCCGCCTTCCCGGCGGTGGCGGCGCTGCTGGTCCCCGGCTCCGAGGTGCGGCTGCCGGCGATCGGGGTCAACCCGCTGCGCGCCGGGCTGTACCGGACGCTGGCCGAGATGGGCGCCGACATCGCCTTCGAGAATTCCCGAATCGAGGCCGGCGAGCCGGTGGCCGACCTGGTGGTGCGCGCCTCGGCCCTGACCGGAATCACCGTGCCGGCCGAGCGGGCGCCGTCGATGATCGACGAATACCCCATCCTGGCGGTGGCGGCGGCGCTGGCCCAGGGCACCACCCGCATGCAGGGGCTGGGCGAATTGCGGGTCAAGGAGAGCGACCGCCTGGCCGCCATGGCCGCCGGCCTGGCCGCCTGCGGCGTCGCGGTCGAGATCGACGGCGACGACCTGGTGGTCCACGGCACCGGCCGCCCGCCGGCCGGCGGCGCCACCATCGCGGTTGCGCTCGACCACCGCATCGCCATGGCGTTCCTGATTCTGGGCATGGTGACCGACCAGCCGGTGGCGGTCGACGATTCCAGCTCGGTCGACACCAGCTTCCCCGGATTCCAGGCGCTGATGAACGGGCTGGGAGCAAGCATCGCATGATCATCGCCATCGACGGCCCCGCGGCGGCGGGCAAGGGAACGCTGGCCCGGCGGCTGGCGGCGGAACTGGGATTCGCCTACCTCGACACCGGCCTGATCTACCGCGCCGTCGGGATGCGGGTCGCCCGCAGCGGCGAGGACCCGGCGGCGGCGGCGGCGGCGCTCCGCCCGGCCGATCTCGAGTCCGCCGATCTGCGCGGCGACGAGGCCGCCCAGGCGGCGTCCAAGGTCGCGGCCATCCCGGCGGTGCGCGCCGCCCTGTTGGAATTCCAGCGCGGCTTCGCCCGCCATCCGCCGGGCGGCAACGGCGCGGTGCTCGACGGCCGCGACATCGGCACCGCCATATGCCCCGACGCCGAAATCAAGCTGTTCGTCACCGCATCCCTGGCGAAAAGGGCGGAGCGCCGGCTGAAGGAGTTGCGGGAACGCGGCCTGGAGGCTATACAGGAGATCGTCCTCGCGGAGATGCGGGAACGTGACGAGCGTGATTCCAAGCGCGCCGTCGCTCCCCTTGTCGCCGCCGATGACGCATTCGTGCTGGATACCACCGGGCTCGACGCGGAGCAGGCTTTCGCGACGGCGCTCGTTTTCGTTCGTTCCCGCCTGCCGGCCCGCTGACCGGCACGCCCCAGCTTCGGAATTGCGCCACCCTGGCCGAATCGGGTCGGGGCGGTATCGTGTTTCGCCAATCGGTCAAGACCGCCGGAAACAACCGGTCGGCCTGAAAAACAGACGTAAACGGAAAGGAACAAGTCTTAATGCCAAACACCGCCATCGCAGCCAACGAGGACTTCGCCTCCCTGCTCGACGAGACCATGGGCGTCGGCAACGCTTTCGAAGGGACCGTGATCCGAGGCACCATCGTTGCCGTCGAGAATGATTTCGCCGTCGTCGACGTCGGCTTGAAATCCGAAGGCCGGGTGCCGCTCAAGGAATTCGCCACCGCCGGCCGCGCCCCCGAGATCAAGGCGGGCGACATCGTCGAGGTGTTCGTCGAGCGCTATGAGGACCGCAACGGCGAGGTCGTGCTCAGCCGCGAGAAGGCCAAGCGCGAGGAAGCCTGGACCCTGCTGGAAAAGAGCTTCCAGGACGCCCAGCGCGTCACCGGCATCATCTTCGGCCGGGTCAAGGGCGGCTTCACCGTCGATCTTTCCGGCGCCGTCGCCTTCCTCCCCGGCAGCCAGGTCGACATCCGCCCGGTGCGCGACATCACCCCGCTGCTGGGCACCCCCCAGCCCTTCCAGATCCTCAAGATGGACCGCTCGCGCGGCAACATCGTGGTATCGCGCCGCGCCGTTCTCGAGGAGACCCGGGCCGAACAGCGCTCCGAGCTGATCGAGAACCTGAAGGAAGGCCAGATCCTGGAAGGCGTGGTCAAGAACATCACCGATTACGGCGCCTTCGTCGATCTCGGCGGGGTCGACGGCCTGCTGCACGTCACCGACATCGCCTGGAAGCGGATCAACCATCCGTCCGAGGCGCTGCACATCGGCCAGACCGTGCGCGTCCAGGTCATCCGCTTCAATTCCGAGACCCAGCGCATCAGCCTGGGCATCAAGCAGCTGGACGCCGATCCGTGGGAAGGCGTCGAGGCCAAGTACCCGGTCGGCACCAAGTTCGTCGGCCGCGTCACCAACATCACCGATTACGGCGCCTTCGTCGAGCTGGAGCCCGGCGTCGAGGGTCTGGTGCACGTCTCCGAGATGAGCTGGACCAAGAAGAACGTCCATCCCGGCAAGATCGTCTCCACCTCCCAGGAGGTCGAGGTGATGGTGCTGGACGTCGATCCGCAGAAGCGCCGCATCTCGCTCGGCCTCAAGCAGACCATCTCCAACCCGTGGGAAGGCTTCATCGACCGCTTCCCGGTCGGCACCGAAGTCGAGGGCGAGGTCAAGAACATCACCGAGTTCGGCCTGTTCGTCGGCCTGCCCGGCGACATCGACGGCATGGTCCACCTCTCCGACCTCGACTGGGAGAAGCCCGGCGACCAGATGATCACCACCTTCAAGAAGGGCGACGTGGTCAAGGCCAAGGTTCTTGACGTCGACGTCGAGAAGGAACGCATCAGCTTGGGCATCAAGCAGCTGTCGACCGACCCCTTCCAGTCGGCGATCGCCACCCTGAAGAAGGGCGATGTGGTCACCAGCACGGTCACCCAGATCACCGAGAACGGGATCGAAGTGACGGTCGACGGCCTCACCGGCTTCATCCGCAAGTCGGACCTGTCGCGCGAACGCTCGGAGCAGCGCCCCGAGCGCTTCGCCGTCGGCGAGAAGATCGACGCCAAGGTCACCCAGGTCGAAAAGAACTCCCGCAAGATCTCGCTGTCCATCAAGGCCCGCGAAATCGACGAGGAGAAGCAGGCGATGGCCGAATACGGCTCGTCCGATTCGGGCGCGTCGCTCGGCGACATCCTCGGCGCCGCCTTCAACAAGGCCCGCGAGGAAAAGGCGTCGGAAGACAAGTAGCCCTACCCGAACGCCCGCATCCCCAGGGGTGCGGGCGTTCCTCTTTCCCCCCAAAAAAAGCATGCCCGCTCAACGACTTGGCTTGACGGGCGGGCCGCCTTGCGGCAGGCTGGCGATATGCCAGACTATACAGACGACCGCAATGCCATGACCAAGTCGGAGCTCATCGCCCGCTTGGCGGAAAAGAATCCCCACCTCTATCAGCGCGATGTCGAGCGTATCGTCACCACCATATTCGACGAGATCGCCGCCGCGCTGGCCCGGGGCGACCGTGTCGAATTGCGCGGCTTCGGCGCCTTTTCGGTGAAGAAGCGCGATGCCCGCCAGGGCCGCAACCCGCGCACCGGCGAGGCGGTTTCGGTCCAGGGCAAGGCGGTTCCCTTCTTCAAGACCGGCAAGCAGCTGCGCGAGCGCCTGAACGCCGGGGGCAAGTAGCGGCCTTGCGCATACTCGGCTGGATCATCGGCCTGCCGTCGTTGCTGCTGGTGGCGATTTTCGCCGTCGCCAACCGCCAGCCGCTGACGCTCGAACTGTGGCCGCTGCCGTGGTCGCTCGAATTGCCGGTGTACCTGGCGGTGCTGGGGCCGCTGGTGCTGGGCCTGCTGCTCGGGCTGCTGGCCGGCTGGTCCTCGGGCTTCCGCAGCCGCCGGCGGGCACGGGCGGAAAAGCGCCGTGCCGAATCCCTGGCCCGCCAACTGGAGCAGCCCCCTCCACAGCCCTGAGAGTTTGTGAAAGAATGCCCATTTGGCACGGCCCTGACGGAAAAACGCCAATGTTTTCAATGGGCGTTCTTTCGCAAGTTCGATTGATTTACAAACTCTGATTGGAAGTCCCGGATGCCCAATCCCATCTTCGTCGCCCTCGACACCACCGAAGCCGGCAAGGCCGCGACGCTGGCCGCGCGGCTGCAGGGCCTGGTCGGCGGGATCAAGCTGGGCCTGGAATTCTTCGCCGTCCAAGGGCCGGGCGGGGTCGAGGCGGCGGGTCATCTCGGGCTGCCGCTGTTCGTCGACCTCAAGCTGCACGACATTCCCAACACGGTCGCCGGGGCGATGAAGGGGATCGTGCGGATGCGTCCGATGCTGACCACCGTCCACGCCTCGGGCGGCGCCGAGATGATGACGGCCGCCGTCGCCGCCGCCGGTGACGAGGCCGCCCGCCTGGGGATCACCCCGCCCAAGGTGCTGGCGGTGACCATTCTCACCAGCCTCGACGCCGAGTCCATGGGCGCGGTCGGTTTCGCCGGCGCGGTTCTGGACCAGGTCAAGCGGCTTGCCGACCTGGCGCAGAAGGCCGGCGTCGGCGGGCTGGTGTGCTCGCCGCTGGAGGTCGCCGCATTGCGCGCCCAGGTCGGCCGCGACCTGATCCTGGTGGTCCCCGGCATCCGCCCGATCTGGAGCGAGACCGGCGACCAGAAGCGGGTGCTGACGCCGCGCGAGGCGATCGACCAGGGGGCCGACTACCTGGTCATCGGCCGCCCCATCACCGCCGCCCACGACGTCGCCGCGGCGGCGCGGCGGATCTCGGCGGAATTGCGGTGATGGCCATCGACGTCAAGATCTGCGGCATCACCGACGAGGAGGCGATGGAGGCGGCGGTCGATGCCGGCGCCGACTATGTCGGGCTGGTGTTCTTCCCGCCCAGCCCGCGCAGCGTGACCCCCGCGCGCGCCGCCGAACTGGCGCAGTTCCTGCCCGACGGCATTGCCAAGGTCGGGCTGTTCGTCGATGCCGAACCCTCCTGGCTGGACCAGGTGCTGGCCGAGGTGCGGCTCGACCTGCTGCAGTTCCACGGCCACGAGAGTCCGGAGCGCCTGGAAGCCGTGCGCCTGGAATACGGCCTGCCGGTGATGAAGAGCGTCCCGGTGGCCGAGGCGGCGGACCTGGCGTTGGCCGAGCCCTACCTGGCGGTGGCAGATCGCCTGCTGTTCGACGCCAAAGCCCCCGCCGGGGCCAAGGTGCCCGGCGGCAACGCGGTCGCCTTCGACTGGTCGATCCTGGCGGGGCGGCGCTTCGCCCTGCCGTGGATGCTGGCCGGCGGCCTGGATGCCGGCAATGTCGGCGAAGCCCTGCGCGTCACCGGGGCGCCGGCGGTCGACGTCTCATCGGGCGTGGAGAGCGCCCCCGGAATCAAGGACCCCGCCAAGATCCATGCCTTCGTCAAGGCGGCCAAGGCGGTCCGCCGGGGGCGGCGGACCCGCCCTTAAGCGGCATCAGTTATCCTTGGCGCCCTGCTGGATCCACCGGCGGATGATGTCGCGGTCGCAGGACGTCAGCTTCTTCTTGCCGTGCGGCATCTGAATCGATTTGTCGGCGCGGCCTTCGATCATCACCATCAGGTTACTGGTCAGCGGGTCGCCCGGCTGCACCATCGGCCCCAGCTTGGTGCCCTTCATCAGGCCGGCATAGCTGGTGAGGTCGAGGCCGCTTTTCTCCAATCCCAGCCCGCCAGCCTGATGGCACGTTACGCAGCGCTGCTGGAGGATCGGAAACACGTCCTCCTGAAAGCTGACCGGCGGCTCCTTCGCCTGGGCGGCGGCGGCGGCGAGCAGCACGGCGAGGCCGGCGGCGACGGGCATACGCAACGAAATCATGGTGGTTTCCCCTAGAGTGTCATCCCCTGGGGCGCAGTATAGCGCCTGGCCCCCGGGGCCGGCCAGCGGCAAGCCGCGCCGCCTGACGAAAACCCTCCCCAACCCGCGGCGTTCATGCTTTATTGGCCCACCCTGCGGACCCTCGGGAAGGATCCATGCACAGTTTGAACACCTATCGCGCCGGACCGGATGAGCGTGGCCATTTCGGGATCCATGGCGGCCGCTATGTCGCCGAAACGCTGATGCCGCTGATCCTCGAGGTCGAACGCGCCTGGCGCGCGGCCAAGGCCGATCCCGCCTTCGACGACGAATTCCGCCGGTTGCTGAAGAATTACGTCGGCCGGCCCAACCCGCTGACCCTCGCCGGGCGGCTGACCGCGGAATGGGGCGGCGCCAAGGTCTTCCTCAAGCGGGAAGACCTCAACCACACCGGCGCCCACAAGATCAACAACTGCATCGGCCAGATCCTGCTGGCCCGGCGCATGGGCAAGCGCCGCATCATCGCCGAGACCGGCGCAGGCCAGCACGGCGTCGCCACCGCCACCGTCTGCGCCCTGTTCGGCATGGACTGCGTCATCTACATGGGCGCCACCGACATCGTGCGGCAAGCCCCCAACGTCTACCGGATGAAGCTGCTGGGAGCCGAGGTGCGGCCGGTGACCGCCGGCGCGGCGACCCTCAAGGACGCCATGAACGACGCCCTCAGGGACTGGGTCGCCCATGTCGACGACACCTACTACCTGATCGGCACGGTGGCCGGGCCGCATCCCTATCCCGCCATGGTGCGCGACTTCCAGTCGGTGATCGGCGACGAGGTGCGCGCCCAGATGCTGGAGGCCGAGGGCCGCCTGCCTGATTCGCTGGTCGCCTGCATCGGCGGCGGCTCCAACGCCATGGGCCTGTTCCACCCCTTCCTCGACGACCGCGCGGTGCGCATCATCGGGGTCGAGGCGGCCGGCTACGGCCTCGATACCGACAAGCATGCCGCTTCGCTGACCGGCGGCCGGCCGGGCGTGCTGCACGGCAACCGCACCTACCTGCTGCAGAACGCCGACGGCCAGATCCAGGAGGCCCATTCGATTTCCGCCGGCCTCGATTATCCCGGCATCGGACCCGAGCATTCCTGGCTCTACGACAGCGGACGGGTCGAGTACGTCTCGGTCACCGACGACGAGGCGGTCGCCGCCTTCCAGCAATGCACCCGCCTGGAGGGCATCATCCCGGCGCTCGAATCCAGCCACGCCATCGCCCACGCGGCCAAGATCGCCGGAGCCCTGCCCAAGGACCACCTGATGGTGATCAACCTGTCCGGACGCGGCGACAAGGACGTCGGCACCATCGCCAAGGCGCTCGGCGACGAGCACATGGGAGGGCTGGTGTGATGAGCCGCCTCGCCTCGCTGTTCGCCCGCCTCAAGGCCGAAAACCGCGCCGCCCTGGTCACCTACACCATGGCCTGCGACCCCGACCGCGCCACCAGCCAGGACCTGCTGGACGGGCTGCCGGCGGCGGGCGCCGACATCATCGAACTGGGGGTGCCGTTCACCGACCCGATGGCCGACGGCCCCGCCATCCAGTATGCCGGCCAGCGGGCGCTGGCGGCCGGCGGCTCGCTGGCGGCGGCGCTGGAGATGGTCGCCGCCTTCCGGGCCAAGGACGGCGTCACCCCGGTGGTGCTGATGGGCTACTTCAACCCGATCTACGCCTGGGGGCCCGAGAAGTTCTGCCGCGACGCCGCCGGCTTGGTCGACGGCCTGATCCTGGTCGACCTGCCGCCCGAGGAGGTCGACGAGCTGCTGCCCCATGCCCGCGCCGCCGGCATCGACTTCATCTTCCTGACCACGCCGACCAGCGACGACGCCCGCCTGCCGACGGTGGTGGGCGATGCCTCGGGCTTCGTCTATTACGTCTCCATCGCCGGCATCACCGGCACGAGTTCGGCCAGCGGACAGGCGATCGAGGCCGCGGTGGCCCGCATCCGCCGCCACACCGCCCTGCCCGTCTGCGTCGGCTTCGGCATCAGGACCGCCGAACAGGCCGCCGCGGTGGCGCGGGTCGCCGATGGCGCGGTGGTCGGCTCCGCCATCGTCCAGGCGCTGGCCGACGGAGGGACGGTCGAAGCCCCGCTCGCGCTGGTGCGCGAAATCGCCGCCGGGGTGCGGGGGGCGCGGAAGGGTTAGCTATGAGCCCCTCACCCGCCCCGCGGGAGAGGATAATCGTCTGTCGCCAATAAAGCGGATCTTTCCATGAACTGGCTCACCAACTACGTCCGTCCCAAGCTGCAGGCCCTGGTCCGCCCCAAGGAGGTGCCGGACAACCTGTGGATCAAGTGCCCCAACGCGGCCTGCGGCCACATGATCTTCCACCGGGACCTCGAGAAGACGCTCCACGTCTGCCAGCTCTGCGGCCACCACCTGCGGCTGCCGGTGGGCAAGCGGCTGGCAATGCTGTTCGACAACGGCCAGTTCCAACGCATCGAGCTGCCCAAGACGACCGAGGATCCGCTCAAGTTCAAGGACCAGAAGCGCTACAGCGACCGCCTCAAGGAGACCCGGGCCAAGACCGGCGAACAGGACGCCATCGTGGTGGCGCACGGCCGCATGGGCGGGCTCAACGTGGTGGTCGCCGCCTTCAACTTCGAATTCCAGGGCGGCTCGATGGGGCTGGCGGTGGGCGAAGGTATCGTCGCCGCCGGCGAACTGGCGGTATTGCAGGACGCGCCGCTGATCATCATCCCGGCTTCCGGCGGCGCCCGCATGCAGGAAGGCATCCTGTCGCTGATGCAGATGGCGCGGACCACGGTGGCGGTGGACAAGGTCAAGGAGAAGGGGTTGCCCTATGTGGTGCTGCTCACCGACCCGACCACCGGCGGGGTGTCGGCCAGTTTCGCCATGCTGGGCGACGTCGCCATCGCCGAGCCGGGCGCGGTGATCGGCTTCGCCGGCGCCCGGGTGATCGAACAGACCATCCGCGAGAAGCTGCCCGAAGGGTTCCAGCGCGCCGAATACCTGCTCGACAAGGGGATGATCGACATGGTGGTGCACCGGCGCGAGTTGCGCGCCACCCTGATCCGCCTGCTGTCGCTGCTGCGCAACCGGGCGCCGGCCGGCGACCTGCTGATGCTGCCCGACGGCGCCAAGGCCTGACATCAGGGAGCGGTGCGGTGATCGATTCGGTTCTCGACCGCTTGAGCCGACTGCATCCCAAGATCATCGACCTGTCGCTCGACCGGGTGCTGCGCCTGCTCGCAGCCCTCGGCCACCCGGAAATGCGGCTGCCGCCGGTGGTCCATGTCGCCGGCACCAATGGCAAGGGCTCGACCATCGCCTTTCTGCGGGCGTTCTTCGAGGCGGCGGGCCGGCGCGCCCATGTATACACCTCGCCCCATCTGGTGCGCTTCGCCGAGCGCATCCGCGTTGCCGGCAGCCTGCCCGACGACCGGGCGCTGCTCGCCCTGCTGGAGGAGGTCGAAGCGGCCAATGCCGGCGCCCCCATCACCTTCTTCGAGATCACCACGGCGGCGGCGTTCCTCGCTTTCTCCCGCACGCCCGCCGACGTCTGCCTGCTGGAGACCGGCCTGGGCGGCCGCCTCGACGCCACCAACGTGGTGGCGCAACCGGCGCTGACGGTAATCACGCCGATCGCCCTGGACCATCAGCAATTGCTGGGCGACACCATCGCCGCCATCGCCGCCGAGAAAGCGGCGATCATCAAGCCCGGCACGCCCTGCGTGGTCGCGCTCCAGCAGCCCCAGGCCGACCGGGTGATCGCCAAGCGCGCCGCCGCCGTGGGGGCGCCGCTGATCAAGCAGGGGCGCGACTTCTCGGTCTGCGACAACCTGGTTTACACCAGTGCCGCGGTCGAGTGGGCGCTGCCGCCGCCCGGCTTGACCGGCGCCTTCCAGTCCGGCAACGCCGCCCTCGCCTTGGCCGCGATCGAGCGCCTCGGCGGCGTCGACGCGGCGGCGCTGGCCCGCGGCATGGCCGGCGTCGACTGGCCGGCGCGGATGCAGCGCCTGACGCGCGGCCCGCTGGCCGGGTCGTTGCCCGAGGGCTGGGAATTATGGCTGGACGGCGGGCACAACCCCCATGCCGCCGCCGCAATCGCCCTCCATGCGCAAGGCTGGCGCGACCGGCCGCTCTATGCCGTCTGCGGCATGCTGGAAAACAAGGACATCGACGGTTATTTCAAGCACGTGGGGCCTTGCGTGCAGGCCTTGCGGGGGGTGGCGATCCCCGGTGAACACCACGCCCTGCCGGCCGAGACGGTGGCGGCCAAGGCGGCGGCGCATGGTGTCCCGGAAACGCGGCCGGCGCCATCGGTTGGTGAAGCAATCGGGGATCTGGCGACCCATCCGGGGCCGGCGCGCATAATCATATGCGGATCGCTTTATCTGGCCGGGACGGTGCTGGCGGAGAACGGATGAGAGGCTTTTCGGGGCAAGGGCCGGTTGCTATGCTGTCGGCCCGTCACCTTTGGAGACGCTTCCATGCAAGTAAAAGAAGCCGTCAGTGCCGCGAAAACCTATATCGCGGACCTGTTTTCAGGTGAAGGCGCCAGAAACGTTGGCCTGGAAGAGGTGGAATTTGACCCGGCGGCCGGAGTGTGGTGCATAACTGTTGGCTTCTCGCGGCCATCGGATGATGATCCGGCCATCGACTCCCCCCTTGCAGCTGTGCTGCGCGGGAGGCAATTCAAGAAGACATACAAGGTCGTCCGCATTTCCAATGACAAGGGCGACGTCTTATCCGTGAAAAACCGTGAAGTTCCAGAATGAAGCCCATGGGGGTCATTCTTGATTCGCAGCTTCTCGTGCTTCTTGTCGTCGGCGTCACGTCACGAAAGTACATAGGAAAGCACAAGCGCCTAAGCGCCTACACTGCGGACGATTTCGACCTCCTCTGCGATTATCTCACGCATTTTCAGTCAATTGTCGCCACGCCGAATACGTTGACGGAAACATCGAATCTGTTGCGGCAGATCGGCGATCCTATTCGCTCCGAGATACTGACGATGTTTCGCCTTCTTTCCTGTGAGCAGGCCGAAGAACGCTACGTCACAAGCATTTCGGTAATGGATACGTTGGAATTCGTCCGGCTGGGCCTGACCGACTCCGCACTACTGATGGTTGCGACGGAATCACACCACCTGCTGACGGCCGACTTCGATCTTTATCTGGCCGCGACTCAACGCGGCCTGGATGCCGTCAACTTCAATCATCTGCGCGAGCAGTACACGCTCTGACCTATATGTGCACCGCCCGCTTGTCCACCGCCAGCGCCGCTTCCTTGACCGCCTCGCCCAGGGCGGGGTGGGCGTGGCAGGTGCGGGCGACGTCCTCGGCGGCGGCGGCGAATTCCATCGCCAGCACGATCTCGGCGATCAGGTCGCCGGCCGACGGGCCGATGATGTGGGCGCCGAGGATGCGGTCGGTGGCGGCATCCGCCAGGATCTTGACGAAGCCCTCGGTCTCGTTCATCGAGCGGGCGCGGCCGTTGGCGGTGAACGGGAATTTGCCCGCCTTGTACGCGATTCCATCCGCCTTCAGCTGCTCCTCGGTCCGGCCCACCGAGGCCACCTCCGGCCAGGTGTAGACCACCGACGGGATGGCGTCGTAATTGACGTGGCCGTGCTGGCCGGCCAGCATTTCCGCCAGCGCGATGCCCTCGTCCTCGGCCTTGTGGGCGAGCATGGCGCCGCCGACGACGTCGCCGATGGCGTAGATGCCGGCCACGCTGGTCTGGAAACCGCCGTCGACGGGGATGAAGCCGCGCCTGTCGGTCTTCACCCCCACCGCCTCCAGCCCCAGGCCCTCGGTGTAGGGGCGGCGGCCGATGGCCACCAGCACCACGTCGGCGGCGACCTCCTCGGCCGCGCCGCCGGCGGCGGGCTCCAGCGTCAGGGTGACCGAACCGCCCTTCTTGATCGCCTTGGTCACCTTGGTGCCCAGTTTGAAGGCGATGCCCTGGCGGGCGAGGATGCGCTGCATCTGCTTGGACACCTCGCCGTCGTTGAACGGCAGGATGCGGTCGAGGAATTCCACCACCGTCACCGCGGCGCCCAGGCGACGCCACACCGTCCCCAGTTCCAAACCGATGACGCCGCCGCCGATCACCACCATGGACTTGGGAACCTTGGGCAGGGCCAGGGCGCCGGTGGACGAGACGATGATCTCCTCGTCGATCGCCACCCCCGGCAGCGGCGCCACGTCGGAGCCGGTGGCGATGACGATGGCCTTGGCGGACAGGGTCCGTTCGCCGTCCTGGCCGGTCACCGTGACCCGGCCGGGCGCGGCGATGGTGGCGGCACCGACGATGTAGGCGACCTTGTTCTTCTTGAACAGGAACTCGACGCCCTTGGTGTTGTCGGCCACCACCTTGTCCTTGTGGACCATCATGGCGGCGAGATCGAGTTCGACCTTGCCGACCTTGACGCCGAAGGCGCCGAGGTCGTGGCCGGCGGCGGCGAAATGGTGCGAGGCGGTGAGCAGCGCCTTGGACGGGATGCAGCCGACGTTGAGGCAGGTGCCGCCGAGGCTGCCGCGCTTCTCGACGCAGGCGACGCCGAGGCCTAGCTGCGCCGCGCGGATGGCGGCGACGTAGCCGCCGGGGCCACCGCCGATGATCACCACGTCGAAGGTATTCTCGGTCATTCCTACATCTCCAGCAGGATGCGGGTCGGATCCTCGATGCATTCCTTGACCCGCACCAGGAAGCTGACCGCCTCGCGGCCGTCGATGATGCGGTGGTCGTAGGACAGCGCCAGGTACATCATCGGCCGCGCCTTGATGCTGCCGTCCGCCATCACCATCGGCCGCTGCTGCACCTTGTGCATGCCGAGGATGCCCGATTGCGGCGGGTTGAGAATGGGGGTGCTCATCAGCGAGCCGTAGACGCCGCCATTGGAGATGGTGAAGGTGCCCCCGGTCAGATCCTCCATCGACAGCTTGCCGTCGCGGGCCTTGCGGCCGAGATCGGCGATGGCCTTCTCGACGTCGGCGAAGCCCAGCTGGTCGGCGCCCCGCAGCACCGGCACCACCAGTCCCTGGGGGGTGCCGACGGCGACGCCGATGTCGTAGTAGTTCTTGTAGACCAGGTCGTCGCCGTCGATCTCGGCATTGACCGCCGGCCACTGCTTGAGCGCGGTGACGCAGGCTTTGACGAAGAACGACATGAAGCCGAGCTTCACCCCGTGCTTCTTCTCGAACACGTCCTTGTACTGGTTGCGCACCTCGGTCAGCGCGGTCATGTCCACCTCGTTGAAGGTGGTCAGCATGGCGGCGGTGTTCTGCGCCTCCTTCAGGCGCTCGGCGATGCGCTTCCTCAGGCGGGTGATGCGCACCCGCTCCTCCAGCGCCGCCTTGGGGCGGGGGCCGGAGGGCAGCGCCGGCTTGGGCGGCGGCGGCGGCGCCTGCACCGCCTGAACCACGTCGCCCTTGGTGACGCGGCCGCCCTTGCCGGTGCCGGAGAGCGCGGCGGTGTCGATGCCGGCATCGGCCGCCAGCTTCCTGGCCGAGGGCATGGCCGGCGGCGCCTCGGCGACCTTGGCGGGGGGAGCGGATGCGGCCGCGGCCGGCGCGGCGGCGGCGCCCTCGGCGATCGCCCCCAGCACGGCGCCCACCGCGACCACGGCGCCGGCATCGGCGGCGATGTCGGTGAGCACGCCGGTGGCCGGAGCCGGCACCTCGACGGTGACCTTGTCGGTCTCCAGTTCGACCAGCGGCTCGTCGGCCCGCACCGCGTCCCCGACCGCCTTGAACCATTTGGCGACGGTGGCTTCGGAGACGGATTCGCCGAGGGCGGGCACCTTGATCTGGGTAGTCATGCGTCTTCCAGTCCTGTTGCTAGGCGTGCACGCGCGACAACTTGGTCGCCCGGCGGAACGGCTGCGGCATGTCGGCGGTGTTGCCCGACAACGCCGTGTCGCAGATCCATTCCTGTTCGGCGGCATGCGATTTGTAGAGGCCGGTGGCCGGCGACGCAGCGGCCTTGCGACCGCAATAGGCGGCGCGCTTGGCCTTGACTTCGAGTTCCTCGCAGAGGAATTCGATGCGGCGGTCGACGAACATCCACGCCCCCATGTTGGCCGGCTCCTCCTGCGCCCACACCAGATCGGCCTCGGGATAGCGGGCGAGCTGGTTCTTGATGGCGTCCTTGGGCCAGGGGTAGAGCTGTTCGACCCGGATCACCGCGACGTCGTCGACGCCGCGCTTGGCCCGATGTTCGACGATGTCGTAATAAAGCTTGCCCGAGCACAGCACGACCCGGCGGACCTTGGCGTCCGGCACCAGCACCTGGGTTTCCGCCAGCACCCGGAAAAAGCGGGTGCCCGCCGCCATCTGGTCGAGGCCGGACACCGCCAGCTTGTGCCGCAGCAGGCTTTTCGGCGTCATCAGCACCAGCGGCTTCCTGAAGTTGCGCAGCAGCTGGCGGCGCAGGACGTGGAAATAGTTGGCCGGCGTCGAGATGTTGCAGACCGACCAGTTGTCCTCGGCCGACAGCTGGAGATAGCGTTCCCAGCGGGCCGACGAATGTTCCGGCCCCTGGCCCTCGTAGCCGTGCGGCAGCAGCATCACCAGGCCGGACATGCGCAGCCATTTGGACTCGCCCGAGCAGATGAACTGGTCGATGATCACCTGGGCGCCGTTGGCGAAGTCGCCGAATTGGCCCTCCCACAGGGTCAGTCCCTTGGGCGAGGTCAGCGAATAGCCGTATTCGAAGCCCAGCACCGCCTCTTCCGAAAGGGGGCTGTCGACGACTTCGAAGGGGGCCTGGCCGTCCCGGATGTGGTTCAGCGGGACATAACGCTCCTCGTTGTCCTGGTCGACCAGCACCGCGTGGCGCTGCGAGAAGGTGCCGCGGCCGACGTCCTGGCCGGACAGGCGCACCGGTTCGCCCTCCAGCAGCAGGGTGCCGAAGGCCAGCGCCTCGGCGGTGGCCCAATCGATGCCGGCGCCGGAATCGATCATCTCCTTCTTGGCCTGGAGCTGGCGGACGATCTTGCGATTGGCGTTGAAGCCCTCGGGCGTGCGGGCCAGCGCGTAACCGACGTCCTTCAGGGTGTCGACGGCGATTCCGGTCTTCTCCTCGCGGTACTCTTCCTCATCGGCCAGCTGGGTGAAGCCCTGCCAACGGCCTTCGAGCCAGTCGGCCTTGTTGACCTTGTAGGACTTCGCCGCCTCGAATTCCTTTTCCAGATGCTCCTGGAAGGCGGTGACCATGCCGCTGACCTCGGCCTCGGTGACGGTGCCCTCCTCCACCAGCTTCTTGGCGTAGACCGCCCGGGTGGTCGGCTGGCTGGCGATCTTGCGGTACATCAGCGGCTGGGTGAAGGCCGGCTCGTCCGCCTCGTTGTGGCCGTGGCGGCGGTAGCACACCATGTCGATGACTGCATCGGTCTGGAATTCCTGGCGGAATTCGATGGCGATGCGGGCGACGTGGACCACCGCCTCGGGGTCGTCGCCGTTGACATGGAAGATCGGCGCCTGGATGCCCTTGGCGATATCGGTGCAATACGGGCCCGACCGCGAATATTGCGGCGCCGTGGTGAAGCCGATCTGGTTGTTGATGACGATGTGCAGGGTGCCGCCGGTGGCATAGCCCTTGAGCTGCGACAGCAGCATGGTCTCGGGCACCACGCCCTGGCCGGCGAAGGCGGCGTCGCCGTGCAGCAGCACCCCCATCACCCGGGTGCGCGCGGCGTCGCCGATCTGGAACTGCTTGGCCCGGACCTTGCCGACCACCACCGGGTCGATGACCTCGAGATGCGATGGATTGGCTTGCAGCGCCAGGTGGACGGGCCTGCCGTCGAAATCGCGGTCGGCCGAGGTGCCCAGGTGGTACTTGACGTCGCCCGAGCCCTGGACGTCGGTGGGATTGGCCGGATTGCCCTGGAATTCCGAGAAGATCGCCCGGTACGGCTTCTTCATGAAATTGGCGAGGATGTTGAGGCGGCCGCGATGGGACATGCCCAGCACCACCCGCTCGATGCCGAGCTGGCTGCCGCGCTTGAGGATCTGCTCGAGGGCGGGGACGACGGTCTCGCCGCCCTCCAGGCCGAAGCGCTTGGTGCCGGTGTATTTCAGCTGCAGGAAGCGTTCGAAGCCCTCGGCCTCGGTCAGGCGCTCGAGGATGGCGCGCTTGCCGCGGTCGGTGAAGTCGGTCTGGTTGCGGATCGATTCGATGCGCTTCTGGATCCAGGCCTTCTGGTCCGGATCCTGGATGTGCATGAATTCGACGCCGATCTTGCCGCAATAGGTCGCCTGCACCACCGTCAGGATCTGGCGCAGCGTCGCGGTCTCGAGGCCCAGCACGTAGTCGATGAAGATCGGCCGGTCGAGATCGGCATCGGTGAAGCCGTAGGTGTGGTAATCCAGCTCGGGGTGCTGGCGGCATTTGGTCAGGCCGAGGGGGTCGAGGTCGGCCATCAGGTGGCCGCGCACCCGGTAGACACGGATCAGCATCAGGGCGCGGATGGAATCGAGGATGGCCTGGCGCGACACCGCGGCATCGGGCTGGGCGCCGACGGCCGGCTTGGCCTTCTTGGCGTCCGCCACCGCCGCCTCGGGGTCGGCGGCGCCGATCACCCGGACGTCGCGCGGGCCCCATTCGGTGCCTTTGAAGTCGCGGCTGACCGCCACGCCCTCATCGGCCAGGTCATGAAAAAAGCGGACCCACGAGGGGTCCACCGAGCCGGGATTTTCGAGATAGCGCGCGTATAGTTCCGCGATGAAAATGGCGTTGCCGCCATACAGGAACGAGGTCTCGTCCAGCTCTTTCGCCATGCTCGCGATGCGGGTCGGTCCCCCGCATCCCTCTCATGCTAGCGCGGAGCGGCGCCGCCGTGCGCCGCCAGCCGCGGCATTGAAAAAAAGACAGGCACGGCCCGGAACCCTCGGCGAGGCGCTCCGGGCCGTGGCCCCGGACTATCAGCCCTTGAGCACCTTCAACATAGTGGAGCCGAGAGCGGACGGCGACTCGGTGACGGTAATACCGGCCGAACGCATGGCTTCGATCTTCGAGCCCGCATCGCCCTTGCCGCCCGAGATGATGGCGCCGGCGTGACCCATGCGCCGCCCGGGCGGGGCGGTAAGGCCGGCGATGAAGCCGACGATCGGCTTCTTGATCTTGCTGCGCTTGACCAGGTCGGCGCCGTCCTCTTCGGCGGTGCCGCCGATTTCGCCGATCATCACCATGGCCTGGGTCTGGTCGTCGGCGAGGAACAATTCAAGCGCGTCGACGAAATTGGTGCCGTTGATGGGATCGCCGCCGAGGCCGATGCAGGTGGTCTGGCCCAGGCCGACCGCCGTGGTCTGCGCCACCGCCTCGTAGGTCAGGGTGCCCGACCGCGAGATGATGCCGATGCGGCCGGTCTGATGGATATGGCCGGGCATGATGCCGATCTTGCAGGCGCCGGGGGTGATGATGCCCGGGCAGTTGGGCCCGATCAGGCGGGTCTTGGAGTTCTGCAAGGCCCGCTTCACCACCAGCATGTCGGCCACCGGAATACCCTCGGTGATGCACACCGCCAACTCGATGCCGGCGTCGATGGCTTCGAGGATGGCATCGGCGGCGAACGGCGGCGGCACGTAGATGACGGTGGCGGTGGCGCCGGTCTTGGCCTTGGCCTCGGCGACGGTGTTGTACACCGGCAGGTCGAGGTGGCGGGTGCCGCCCTTGCCCGGGGTGACGCCGCCGACCATGCGGGTGCCGTAGGCGATGGCCTGCTCGGAGTGGAAGGTGCCTTGCGCGCCGGTGAAGCCCTGGCAGATCACCTTGGTTTCAGCATTGACGAGAACGGCCATTTATGCAGCCTCCTTGACGGCCTTGACCACCTTCTCGGCGGCATCCGCCAAGGTGTCGGCGGCAATGATCGGTAGGCCTGATTGCGACATGATCTTCTTGCCCAGTTCGACGTTGGTGCCTTCCAGGCGGACGACGAGCGGGACGTTCAGGCTGACCTCGCGGGCAGCGGCGACGACGCCTTCGGCGATGACGTCGCAGCGCATGATGCCGCCGAAGATGTTGACGAGGATGCCTTCGACGTTGGGATCGGACAGGATGATCTTGAACGCCGTGGTGACGCGCTCCTTGGTGGCGCCGCCGCCGACGTCGAGGAAGTTGGCGGGCGAGGAGCCGTAGAGCTTGATGATGTCCATGGTGGCCATCGCCAGGCCGGCGCCGTTGACCATGCAACCGATGGCGCCGTCGAGCTTGATGTAGTTGAGGCCGTGGCGGCCGGCTTCCAATTCGGCCGGATCCTCTTCGGAATCGTCACGCAGCTCTTCGATGTCCTTGTGGCGGTAGAGCGCGTTGTCGTCGAAGTTGATCTTGGCGTCCAGCGCCACGATTTCGCCGTCGCCGGTCACCACCAGCGGGTTGATCTCGACGATCGAGCAGTCGAGGGCGATGAACGCCTTGTACATCGCGGCCATGAACTTGACCGCGCTGCCGACCTGCTTGCCCTCGAGGCCCAGCCCGAAGGCCAGCTCATTGCCGTGGAACGCCTTGAAGCCGGTGAGCGGATCGATGGCGACCTTCAGGATCTTCTCGGGGTGCTTGGCTGCGACCTCCTCGATCTCCATGCCGCCCTCGGTCGAGGCCATGATGGTGACGCGCGAGGTGGCGCGGTCGATCAGCATGCCCAGATACAGCTCGCGGGCGATGTTGCAGCCCTGCTCGATGTAGATGCGCTTCACTTCCTTGCCGGCGGCGCCGGACTGGTGGGTGACCAGCACCTTGCCCAGCATCTGCTTGGCGTTCTCTTCGACGTCCTGGATCGACTTGACGACGCGGACGCCGCCCTTGCCCGAGGTGTCGCCCTTGAACTTGCCCTTGCCGCGGCCGCCGGCATGGATCTGCGACTTGACGACCCAGACCGGGCCGCCCAGTTCCTTGGCCACCTGCACCGCCTCTGCGGCCGTGTAAGCGACGCCGCCCTTCAAGGTGGCGACGCCGAACTTGGCCAGCAATTGCTTGGCCTGATATTCATGAATGTTCATCGGAACGTCTCTTTCCCGCGGTTGATCTTTACATCAGGCCCTTGGCAACCTTGATGAGGCCGCGCACGGCGTCGGCCGACTTGTCGAATTCCGCCTGCTCGGCGGCATCCAGTTGGATTTCGACGACGCGCTCGACGCCGCCGGCGCCCAGCACCACCGGCACGCCGACGAAGATGTCGTCGGCCTGCTTGTACTGGCCCTTCTTGACCAGCGTGGCGACGGGCAACACGCGCTTCTTGTCCTTGAGGAAGGATTCGGCCATCTCGACGCCGGCGGTGGCCGGGGCGTAGTAGGCGGACCCGGTCTTCAGCAGGTTGACGATCTCGGCACCGCCGTCGCGGGTGCGCTGGATGATCTTGTCGAGGCGCTCCTGGCTGGTCCAGCCCAACTTCACCAGATCGGGCAGCGGAATGCCGGCGACGGTCGAGTAGCGGGCCAGCGGCACCATGGTGTCGCCGTGGCCGCCGAGCACGAAGGCGGTGACGTCCTCGGGGGACACCTTGAATTCCTCGGCGAGGAAGTGGCGGAAGCGGGCCGAGTCGAGCACGCCGGCCATGCCGGTGATCATGTTGGCGGGCACGCCCGAATAATGCTGCAGCGCCCACACCATGACATCGAGCGGATTGGTGATGCAGATGATGAAGGCACCGGGGCAGTTTTCCTTGATCCCCTGCCCGACCGCCGACATGACCTTGAGGTTGATGGCGACCAGATCGTCGCGCGACATGCCCGGCTTGCGCGGCACGCCGGCGGTGACGATGACCACGTCGGCGCCCTTGATGGCGCTGTAGTCGTTGGCGCCGACATACGAGGCGTTGACGCACTCGACCGGGGTCGATTCGGCGATGTCGAGGGCCTTGCCCTGGGGCACACCTTCGGCGATGTCGAACATCACCACATCCCCCAGCTCTTTCAAGCCGATGAGATGGGCGAGCGTCCCGCCGATATTGCCTGACCCAACGAGTGCGATCTTCTTGCGTGCCATGGGGGTTCCCTCGCGTGGTGTTGATCTTGGTCGTACGGATGGACTGCGGGCGCACCGCAGCATGAACCTGGGCAGCCTAGGTAACCCGATTTTCAATCGAGGGCAAGTGGATTGGCAGGCGTGCGGACCACATCGTAGGCATCTGATATTGCGCGGTTTCCGCCGTCACAGAGGAGACGGAGCCTAAGTGGTTGGAGTCATTAATAAAGCGTTACCACCCGCGATCGAACAGCACGTAATCCTCGCTCTGCATCTCGATCAGGCGCGATACCGTGCGTTGGAACTCGAAGGCGCCGTCGCCCTCGGGGTAGAGCGCCTCGGGGGAAGCGGCGGCCGAACAGACGAACGTCACCTTCTTCTCGTAGAGGGCGTCGATCAAGGTGACGAAGCGCTTGGCCTCGTCGCGATTGGCCGGCGACAGCAGCGGGATGTCCGACAGGAACAGCGTGTGGTAGCGCGCGGCGAGCTCCAGGTAATCGGTCGGCCCCAGCGCCGTGGCGCACAGCTGATGGAACGAAAAGCGGGCGACTCCGGCGGCGCCCAGCGGCACGCGGACCTTGCGGCCGTTGACCTCGAAGCTGTGGGGGATCGGGTGCGACCCCTCGGTCAGCCGGGCGAAGGCGATCTCCAGGCTGTTCTCGGCCGATTCGTCCGATGGCGTGTGATACACCTTCATCCCACGCTTGCGGCCCAGCCGGTAATCGTAGCGGGCGTCCAGCTCGAGCAGGTCGAGCCGCGCCTCGATCAGCGCGATGAACGGCAGGAAGCGCTCCCGCTGCAGGCCGTCCTTGTACAGGTCCTTGGGCGGGCGGTTCGAGGTGATGACGATCACCACCCCCTCCTCGATCAGGCAGTTGAACAGGCGCCCGACGATCATGGCGTCGGCGATGTCGGTGACCTGCAATTCGTCCAGGCACAGCAGCCAGGCTTCGGCGGCGATGCTGCGGGCCAGGCGCGGGATCGGGTCGGCGTCGCCGTTGTCGGACTGGCGCCAGGCATGGATGGCGCCGTGGGTGTCGCGCATGAACTCGTGGAAGTGGATCCGCTTCTTGCCGACCGAGGTGACGGTGCCGAAGAACAGGTCCATCAGCATCGACTTGCCGCGGCCGACCGGGCCGTAGATGTAGAGTCCCTGCTTGCGCTCGGCCCCGACGGCATCGCCGGTTTGCCACCGCAGCCCCGGCCCCCTGCCCTTCAGCCCGAAGCGCGCCAGCCAGCCGCTCTGGCCCTGGGCCGGGCGATAATTGCCCAGCGCCATGTGCAGGCTTTGCAGCTTCTGCGCGGCCAGTTCCTGAACGGGGTCGTGCTTGACCTCGCCCGCGCCCACCATGGCGCGGTAGGCCGGCAGCGGCCCGTCCTCGGTCGCCGTGCGCGCCGCAGGCGCGGGCGGGCGCGACGGCCAGAATGGAGATGACGCAGTCACGAACGGCTCGTCTACCCGTCGGTGGTGATGCGCGACACCAGGGTATTCAACACCTTGTCGGCATCGTCGTTGCCGACCTGGCAGGTGCCGGCGTTCTCGTGGCCGCCGCCGCCGTGATCCAGGCACAGCATGCCGATGTTGGTCTTCGACGTCCGGTTGACGATGGACTTGCCGATCGCGTAGACGGTGTTCTGCTTGTTGAGCCCCCACAGCGCGTGGATCGAGATGTTCTGGTCGGGGAACAGGGCATAGATCATGAAGCGGTTGCCGGCGAAGATGGTCTCCTCGCCGCGCAGGTCCAGCACCACCAGGTTCTTGTGCACGGTGGCGCAGCGGCGCAGTTGCTCCTTGAACTTGTCCTGGTGCTCGAAATAGAGGTCGACGCGCTCCTTGACGTCGGGCAACCGCAGGAGTTCGTCGATGGTGTGGTTCCGGCAGTACTCGATCAGCATCATCATCAGCTGGTAATTGGAGACGCGGAACTCACGGAAACGCCCCAGGCCGGTGCGGGCGTCCATGATGTAGTTCAGCAGCGTCCAGCCGGTGGGCTGGAGGATTTCGTCGAGCGAGTACTGGGCCGAATCGCCCTGGTCGACCGCCGCCATCATCTGGTCCCAGGCGGCCGGGAAGCGGACGGCGCCGCCGAAATGATTGTAGACGACCCTGGCCGCCGACGGCGCCTCCGGCTCGATGACGTGGTTGTCGCGCTTGCCGACGCGCACGGTCTCTGACAGGTGGTGGTCGAAGGCGAGGTGGACGCCGTCGACATAGGGCAGGTTGGTGGTGATGTCGTTGGCGCCGATGGCGATCACCCCGTCCTGCATGTCCTTGGGATGGACGAACTTGATCTCGTCGATCATGTCCAGCTGCTTGAGCAGCACCGCGCAGACCAGGCCGTCGAAGTCGCTGCGCGTCACCAGCCGGAACTTCTTCGCTTGGGTCATCGTCATCCCTCCCCGCAATTGCCCGCACACAATAGCCGGCCTTGCGGGCGGAGACAACGCGATCCGAGTATGCGATAAACAGGTTGTGGTCCGGCCCATCCTCGCAAGCCCGCCACGGGGTACGTCCCGCCCGCCGGAGGGGGTTTCCATGCGCCGCCATCTCGTCGTCCTCGTGCTGCTGGCCACCGCCGCCTGCCACGAGGGTCCGTTCGTCGATTTCACCGATCCCGCCACGGTGACGGTGAACAAGGATCCCGATACCATTCGCAAGAACGGCAACTTCTTTATCTGCTACGGCGATTCCGATGCCGACAAGGTCGAGGCGCTGGCCCAGCAGACCTGCCGGGAATACGGCCTGGTCGCCTTGCGCAAGCGCGACTTCCCCTGGCAATGCCGGGTCAGCGCGCCGAACCGGGTCCTCTATCTATGCGTCGACCCCACGATGCGCTTCACCAGCGGCGCCTGGGTCAACCCGCTCGACCCCAGCGAGGTCAAGCAATGGCGCGAGGAGCGGCGGGCCAGGGGGGGCGTGCCGGCGCCGGCCGAGGCGCCGCGCCACGTTCCGTCCGCGCCGCCGCTGCCGCCCGATCCTGCGCCGACGCCGTTCCCGCTCGGCAGCAGCTTCAACCCGCCGCCGGCAGATTGGGGCGATGCGAAGCCGCCGGTCGCCACGCCGCAGCCGGCCCCGCAGGCGCCGCCGTCGCTCTATCCGGTGCGCAGCGACTTCAATCCGCCGCCGGCAGATTGGGGCGATACGATGCCGCCGGTGGCCACGCCGCAGCCGGCTCCGCAGGCGCCGCCGTCGCTCTATCCGGTGCGCAGCGACTTCAATCCGCCGGTCGGCGGCTGGGGCGATTCCTGGGACGCCGGCGGACGCTGAAACCGATCGTCGGCCGGGATGAGCCGTTCGCCCGGACCAAAAGAAAAGGGGGAGGCGGTCGCCCGCCTCCCCCCGAAGCCTTCGTGCCGGACGATCAGAAGCGCCGCTCGACCAGCAATTCCTTGATGGCGCCGATCGCCTTGGCCGGGTTCAGGCCCTTGGGGCAGGTCGACGTGCAGTTCATGATGGTGTGGCAGCGGTACAGCTTGAACGGATCTTCCAGATTGTCCAGCCGCTCGCCGGTGTATTCGTCGCGCGAATCCAGGATCCAGCGGGCCGCCTGCAGCAGGATGGCCGGGCCGAGATAACGCTCGCCGTTCCACCAGTAGCTGGGGCAGCTGGTCTGGCAGCAGAAGCACAGGATGCACTCCCACAGGCCGTCGAGCTTGGTGCGCTCTTCCGGCGACTGCAGCCGCTCGCGGTCCGGCGGGGGCGGGGTCTGGGTCTGCATCCACGGCTTGATCGACGCCAGCTGGGCATAGGGCAGGGTGAGATCGGGAACCAGGTCCTTGACCACCGGCATGTGCGGCAGCGGGTAGATCTTGATGTCGCCCTTGATGTCCCGCATCGGCTTCAGGCACGCCAGGGTGTTGGTGCCGGCGATGTTCATGGCGCACGATCCGCAGATGCCTTCGCGGCAGGAGCGGCGGAACGTGAGCGTCGGATCGATCTCGTTCTTGATCTTGATCAGCCCGTCCAGGACCATCTGGCCGATGCCGTCGACGTCGATCTCGAAAGTATCGAGCCTGGGATTGGCGCCCGAATCGGGATCGTAGCGATAGATCTTGAACGTCCGTACCTGCTTGGCGCCGGCCGGAGCCTTGTGGACCTTGCCGGGCCGCACGCGGGAATTGGGCGGCAGAATGAATTCGACCATGTTCGTTCTCCTCGCCTAGTACACGCGCTTCTTCGGCGCGATGTACTCGACCTCGTCGGTGAGCGTGTAGTTATGCACCGGGCGATAATCGAGCGTGACTTTGCCGTCCTCGACCGAGGCGAGCGTATGCTTCATCCAGTTGGCGTCGTCGCGGTCGGGGAAGTCCTCGCGGGCATGACCGCCACGACTCTCCTTGCGGGCCTCGGCCGACGTGATGGCCGCCAGGGCGCAGGTCATCAGGTTGTCCAGCTCGAGGGCTTCGACCAGGTCGGAGTTCCACACCAGCGACCGGTCTTCGATGCGCAGCTGCGGCATGGTCCCGGCGATCTGGCCCACCTTTTCCACACCTTCCTTCAGCGACGTCCCGGTGCGGAACACCGCCGCATCGTTCTGCATGGTCTTCTGCATGGCGAGGCGGATCTCAGAGGTATGCTGGCTGCCGTTGGCATTGCGGACACGGTCGAAGCGTGCCAGCGCGTTCTCGCCGGCGTCCTTGGGCAGCGGCTTGTGGCTGGCGCCCGGCTTCATCGTCGCCTGGCAGCGCAGTGCCGCGGCACGGCCGAACACCACGATGTCCAGCAGCGAGTTGGCCCCCAGGCGGTTGGCGCCGTGGACCGACACGCAAGCCGCCTCGCCGATGGCCATCAGGCCGGGGCAGACGGCGTCCGGGTCGGCCTTGGTCGGGCGCAGCGCCTCGCCGTGCAGGTTGGTCGGGACACCGCCCATGTTGTAGTGGACCGTGGGCAGCACCCGGGCCGGCTCCTTGGTGACGTCGATGCCGGCAAACACCTTGTTCAGTTCGGTGATGCCCGGCAGCCGCTGTTCCAGGGTCTCCGCACCCAGATGCTCGAGGTGCAGGTGGATGTGGTCCTTGTTGGGACCGATGCCGCGACCCTCGCGGATCTCGACGGTCATGGCGCGCGACACCACGTCGCGGCTGGCCAAATCCTTGGCGCTCGGGGCATAGCGCTCCATGAAACGCTCGCCGGCGGAATTGGTGAGGTAGCCGCCCTCGCCGCGTGCGCCTTCGGTGATCAGGATGCCGGTGCCGTAGATGCCGGTCGGATGGAACTGAATGAATTCCATGTCCTGCAGCGGCAGGCCGGCGCGGGCGACCATGCCCTGGCCGTCGCCGGTGCAGATATGCGCCGAGGTGCACGAGAAGAAGCAGCGGCCGTAGCCGCCGGTGGCGATCACCGTCTGGTGGGCGCGGAAGCGGTGGATGGTGCCGTCGTCAAGGTTCCACGCGATCACGCCGCGGCAGGTGCCGTCGGCATCCATCATCAGGTCGAAGGCGAAGTATTCGACGAAGAACTCGCATTCGTGCTTGAGCGCCTGCTGGTACAGGGCGTGCAGGATGGCGTGGCCGGTGCGGTCGGCGGCGGCGGCGGCGCGCTGCACCGGGGCCTCGCCGAAGTTGCGCATGTGGCCGCCGAACGGACGCTGGTAGATCTTGCCCTCGGCGTTGCGCGAGAACGGCACGCCGAAATGCTCCAGCTCGTGCACCGCCGGGACGGCGGAGCGGCACATGTATTCGATGGCGTCCTGGTCGCCCAGCCAGTCCGACCCCTTGACGGTGTCGTACATGTGCCATTGCCAGCTGTCTTCGCCCATGTTGCCGAGCGAGGTGGCGATGCCGCCCTGCGCGGCCACGGTGTGGCTGCGGGTGGGGAACACCTTGGTGATGCAGGCGGTCTTGAAACCGGCCATGCCCATACCCATGGTGGCACGCAGGCCGGCGCCGCCGGCGCCGACGACGACCACGTCGTAGGTGTGGTCGATGATCTTGTAGGCAGACATATCGATCACCCTCCGAACGCGACTTTGGAAACGGCCACGATGACGTACATGGCCAGGAACGCGCCGAGCAGACGGATGCCGATCAGGCCCGTCCACTTGGCAGCGGGGCTGTGCACGTAATCTTCGATCACCACCTGGACGCCGATGACGCCGTGCCAGAGGGAAATGACTACGGCCAGGATCATCAGGGTGGCATTGACCGGCTTGGCCATCCAAATCTTGGCGGCGGCGTAGTCGAGGCCCGACAGGTGGACGCACGAGAAGGCGAACCACAGTGTAAGGGGGATAAGGCCGATGGCGGTGACGCGTTGCAGCCAGAAATGGCCGACGCCCGACTTCGCCGAGCCGAGGCCGCGGGCGCGGCCCAGGGGAGTACGCATGCTCATGTCAGGTCTCCTCAAGCGAGAGCCGCGATCCACACGGCGACGGTCAGGGCGCCGCTGATGGCGACCGAGGCGAGATTGGCGAGGCGCACCTGCGGCAGCTCGTACCCGCACCCGATGTCCCACAGCAGATGACGGATGCCGTGGCAGAGGTGGTAGAACAGACAGAAGGTGAAGCCGAACATGCCCAGCTTGCCGATGATGGTGCCGAGCAGCCACTGCGTGGTGGCGTAGGCCTGAGCGCCGGTCGCCAGCGATCCCAGCCAGCAAGCCACGAACATCAGGCCGATGGCGAGAACCACGCCGGTGCCGCGATGGCTGACGGACAGAAAGGCTATCGGCGGCAAGCGATAGACCATGAGGTGAGGCGACATCGGCCTATTGCGTGTCGACGACATGCGTTGGTCTCCCCCGAAAATTTGTTGGGGCGGTATGGCCCGGATTACAGCGATGGGCCAAGTGTTTACCGTTTCGCTCAGCGCAAGTCAACGACGGGAAGCCATACAAATATGAGGGGGATACCTGAATCGGTCGGGGGGCTGGGCGAAAGGGGTGCCTGCCGCTACAGCTCGAACGCCCCTTGGCCATACGCCGCCAGGTGGCGTTCGCAGACCCAGTGGGTGTCGCCCGAGGCCTTGTCGGTGACCCGCCGGAGGCCGCCGAACCCGCCCTTGGGATCCCGCTCCCGCAGGGTCGCCGCCAGCCAGCGCAGGGTCGCCCCCTCGGCCCGGATCGGCATGCCGGCGCCGTGGATGGTGGCGGACTCGACATCCACCTGCGTCGGCAGCGCCGTGGCGATCCGGTCCATCAGGCCCAGATCCTCTTTCACGCTGGCGATGGCGGCCGCATCCATTTGGGTCAATGCCGCGGCGTCGCCGATCGGCACCAGCAGGCGCAGCGCCTTCAAGGTGAAGCCCAGAGCGGGCGCGGCGGCGGCGAACCATTCCCTGGGCGGGGTGATGGTGTAGGCGGCATCGGCCACCGGGTGGGCGTCGTCGGGATCGGTGCACCACAGGGTCAGGGTATAGGCGATGTCGACCATCCGCCTGGGGTTCCACGCGGCACGATCCTTGGGCACCAGGGTGAACAGCGGCGGGCAGTCCCGCGCCTCGTCGCCAAGGCCGCGCAACATGCGGCGCAACAGATCGGCGCGGGCGGAGATGTTGTCGAGCTTGGCTTCGATGCGCTCCAGGCGCGTCGGCACGGAATCATCGGCGAAGCCGGTCAGCAGCGCGGCGACGTTCTGGGGGGCCAGGCATTTGCGGCATTCGATGGTGGCGCGCCCCTTGTCGCGGTAGCGCAGCACGTCGTCCATGTCGAACCAGCCGTCGCAGCGCCGGCCGTTCTCCTCGTGCGGGCAGGGGATCATGAAGCGCGGCTTCAGCCCGGGCCAGCGCTCCCGCATCAGGGTGGTGAGGCCGTCGTGCAGCAGGGTGAAGAAATAGTCGGGATGGGGCGCCCGCACCGTCAGCGCCAGGGTCTTGTCCAGATTCAATTCCAGCAGTGCCTCGGACCGGTGCTGGGGATAGGCCAGGCAGGCGCCGCTGCGCCAGTGCCGGCCGGTGGTGAAGCGATGGGTGCGCACGATCAGCCAGGGCATCAGCCCCGGCGCCTCGTCGTCCATCGCGCACACCATCCGCAGCACGCGGGTGCCGGCGGGCGGCGCGTCCTCGGCCGCCCAGGGCAGCGCGTCGGGCCGGGCGGTCGGCAGCTTCTGCGCCACCAGGCTGCATGGCGGCTCGGATTCGGCGATGCGGTAGGTGGCGTCGAAGCGCTCCATCAGGCGCAGGAAGAACGAGTGGTGGCAGCGGTCGAAGCCGGGACTGTCCTTGCCCGGCCTGCCCCAGATGTCGGCCAGGCGGTCGTGATGGAGGATGCCGCCGTCGGCGATGGTGGGCTGGTCCTCCAGCACCCGGCTGATCGCCTTGCTCGCCCATTCGGCGTCGAGGATCATCACGTCCTTCAGCGCCGCGTCGTCGGCGAAATGGATGATGTGCCCCATCTCGTGCAGCAGCCAGGCCAGCACCCGGCGCTGCTGCTCATCGCCGACGCCGTATTCGGCGCACAGCCGGTCGAATTCGCCGACAGGAAGGAACGGGGTGGATTTTCGCCACCCGGCCAGGGCGTCGCGCACGGCGATCCAGCTTTCCGGCCACTCGCCCCCCATCTGGCGCAGGCCGGCGGCAGCGGTGGCGATCAGCCGGCGCAATTCGGCAAGGCCATTGCCGGATTTGCTGTCGACCGCCACGTGGGCGACCAGCATGGCGCCGAACTCTTTTTGCAGCGCCGGCCAGTCGATCACGGGGGCGCGCCCGTCGTCGGCATGGGTGGCGACGACGATGACCCGGGATTCCGCGCCCAGGCGCAGGCGCAGCCGCTTCAGCCATCCCACCACCGCGCCTTCCTCCACCCCCAGGCGCGGATTCCACAGCAGCAGGGTCAGCGCCTGGGACGAATAGAAGAACTGGTGGGTGATGCGGTAGACGTCCTGGCCGCCGAAATCCCAGGTGTTCAGGGTGAGATCGATGCCCGGTTCGTCGGGATGGGGCAGCATCAGGGTACCGAGTTCGATGCCGTGGGTGGTATCGCGGTTCTCGACAAAGGGCTCGCCGCGCAACACCGCAGCCAGCGTCGACTTGCCGACCTTGCCCTCCCCCACCAGCACCAGCTTGGCCTGATGCAGGGTGACCGCCCGGTCCTCCAGGCTGCGGAGATAGGCCTGCAAGGGTTTGACGCCGTGGCCGGCGATGGTGGCCAGGGGTTCGCGCAGGGGATTGCCGGTGACATCAACGGACAACAGTTTCGGCAACCGTGCGAGGCTGGCGGGCAGCCGCGTAAGGTTGTTGCCAGACAATGTAACGCTGTTGAGGCGCTTAAGGTCGCCGATCCACTCGGGGAGGACGTCGAGCGAACAGGCGTCAATGCAGAGAAATTCTAGGGAGGTCAGGGGCCGGAGGAAATCGAGGCTGGCGAGGCGAATATTCGAAAAATTAAGCGTATGTAGGGTCTTGCGCCAAGACGGCGGAATGGTCGGCGCAGTGACCCCGCCGCCACTGATGGCCAAATATTTTAGACGACAAAGGTTCCGCACCTCCTGCGGCAGGTCGGGGCCGGGGCAGTCCGAAATGATTAGCCACGCCAATCGCGGCAACGCCGCAACCAGTTGTTCGGCACCGTCCCCCCAGGGCAGCCCCAAGATACTGAGTGGCAGCGCCGCCAGCGACGACGGCAGCTGCCGGAGCGGGTTCCCGTTAAGTGTAAGGGCTGCCAGTTGGGGGGGCGACCACTCGTCGCGCCAGGTTTCAATGCGATTGTGCGAGAGAAAAAGTGACCGCAAGTTGCCCAGGCTGCGGATGCCGTCGGGAAGGCCGGCGAGGCGATTGTCATCAAGGACCAGAATTTCAAGATTGCCCAGCCGCCCGATGTCGTCGGGCAGCGCCTCCAGGCTGCGACTTTTCAAATCCAGGCGCTTAACATCTTCCAGGTCGCCCTCGACGATCTCATCGATGGTGGCGGGGCGCGGGGGGATGGAATCGCGGATCTCAAAAGGCACGGGCGTCTCCGGCTCTGAACGGTAGGCATCAGAGCATCATTTCGCCCGCAGGTAAAGGGGACAGCCCCCTCGCCCGCTTCGCGGGAGAGCGGCCATCCGCCTCCCTCACAGCCCGTATTGCGCGGCCCGTTCGGGGTCCTTGGTCGCCACTAGGCGGGCGAGGTCGACGATGACCTTGGCCTGTTTCCAGGTGGCGTCGTCCTGCATCTTGCCGTCGATCATCACCGCGCCGGTGCCGTCGGGCATGGCGTCGAGGATGCGCTTGGCGAACGCGACCTCGGCGACGTCGGGGCTGAACACCTTCTTGGCGATGACGATCTGGCCGGGATGCAGCGACCAGGCGCCGACGCAGCCCTGCAGGAAGGCGTTGCGGAACTGGGCCTCGCAGGCGTCGCCGTCCTGGAAGTCGCCGAACGGGCCGTAGAAGGCGCGCAGCCCGTTGGCCATGCAGGCGTCGACCATGCGGCCCACCGTGTAGTGCCACAGATCCTGCTGGTAAAAGGCGCGGCTGCCGCCGTCGGCCCTGGGGTCCTCCAGCACGCCGTAGAACGGGTGGCCGCCGCCGACCCGCGTGGTCTTCATGCCGCGCGACGCCGACAGGTCGGCCGGGCCCAGGCTCATGCCGTGCATGCGCGGGCTGGCGGCGGCGATGTCGTCGACGTTCTTGACCCCCTGGGCGGTCTCCAGGATGGCGTGGATCAGGATCGGCCGGGCCACCCTGTGGCGCGCTTCGAGCAGCGCCAGCTGCTGGTCGAGGTAATGGATGTCCCAGGCGCCCTCGACCTTGGGCAGCATCACCACGTCCAGCTTGGCGCCGACGGCGCCGACGACCTGGCTCAGGTCGTCCAGCACCCACGGGCTGTTCAGCGCGTTGATCCGCACCCACAGGCCGGTCTGGCCGAATTCGACGTTGGTCGCCGCCTCGATGAAGCCGGCCCGCGCCGCCTCCTTGGACTCGGCGGGGATGGCGTCCTCGAGGTTGCCGATCAGGACGTCGACCTGGCGCACGGTCTCGGGCAGCTTGGCCCGCATCTTCGCCACATGCGGCGGAAAGAAATGCAGCATGCGCTCAAGGCGGACCGGCAATTCGCGCAGCGGCTGCGGCGCGCCGATGGCCAGCGGCTTGTAGAAATTGGACGGAAGTTTCATCGGACGTCCTCCGTTCTATGCTCCCCGGCGCGGCATCAGCACGGTGTAATCGAAGTCCAGCACCACCGCGGGGTCGTATTCCTTGCCGTCCGCCGCCTTGAAGGCGAAGGTCGCGGCGCTCCGGTTCTTCAGCGCCACCAGGCGCAGGCGCAGCGCGCCGACGTCGGCGCGGCCGGGGATGGCGATCTTCTCGACCACCTCGGACCAGGCATAGATGGTGTCGCCGGCGAAGGTCGGGTTGGTGTGGCGGCCGCCGTTGATGGCGACCACCTTGAAGGCGTTGGCCAGGCCGTTGAACGACAGCGCCCGCGCGATCGAGATGATGTGGCCGCCGTAGACCAGCCTGCGGCCGAAGCGGCCCTGGCCCTCGGTGTGCTGGTTGAAATGGACCTTGGCGGTGTTCTGCCACAGCCGGGTGGCCATCATGTGCTCGGCTTCCTCGATGGTGGTGCCGTCGACATGGTCGATCTTCTCGCCGACGGCGTAGTCCTCCCAGACATGGGGGCTGCCGGCCAAAGCGGTGTCGTATCCGGCGGTGGTCAGCCCGGCCGGCACCACCAGATCGGCGGCGGCGACGGCGGCGGGCAGGTCCGGCACCGCCTCGGCCGGGGCGGGCGCCGCCGGGTCGCGCTTCCTGACCATCACCCAGCGGCAGTACGCGACCACCATGGCGCCGTCCTGGTTGGTGCCGGTCGAGCGCACGGTGACAACCCCGGTCTGGCGGTTGGAATTCTCCTTCAGGCCGATGACCCGGGACACCGTCGACAAGGTGTCGCCGGGATAGACCGGGACGCCGAAGCGGCCGTCGGCATAGCCGAGATTGGCCACCGCGTTGAGCGAAACGTCGGCCACGGTCTTGCCGAACACCACGTGGAAGGCCAGGAAATCGTCGACCGGCGCCCGCTTCAGCCCCAGCGCGCGGGCGAATTCCGCCGACGAGGCCAGGGCGAAGCGGCTGCCGTAGAGCGCGGTGTAGAGGGCGCAATCGCCCTCGGTGACGGTGCGCGGGGTGGCGTGGCGGATCTCCTGGCCGAGGCGGAAATCCTCGAAGAAATTGCCCGGATCGGTCTTCGACATGCCGCTATTTCCCCAGGTCGGCCCGCATCGCCTCGATCTGTTCGGCCAGGGCGACGACGCGCTTGGCGTTGGCGACGTGCAGGTTCTCCACCAGCTGGCCGTCGACCAGCACCACGCCCTTGCCGGCCGCCGCGGCCTCGGCGAAGGCGACGATGATGCGGCGCGACCATGCCACCTGCTTCTCCGAGGGGGCGAAGGTGCGGTTGGCGACGTCGATGGTCTTGGGGTGGATCAGGGTCTTGCCGTCGAAGCCCAGCTCCAGGCCCTGGCGGCACGCGGCCTCGAAGCCCTCGTCGTCGCCGAGGTCGAGATGGACCCCGTCGAGGATCGCCAGGCCATAGGCGCGCGCCGCCAGCTGGCATAGCGACAGCGAGGTGAGCAGCGGCAGCCGCAACGGCGTGTGCAGGCAGTTCAGATCCTTGGCCAGGTCCGAGGTGCCCATGACGAAGCCGCCCAGGCGCGCCGAGGCCTGGGCGATCTCCGCCGCCTTGAGCACGCCCAGCGGAGTCTCCATCATGCACCAGATCGCCATGTCGGGGCGGGCGCCGGCGGCGGTCATCACCGCCTCGACCTGGCGCACCGCGTCGGCGCTCTCGACCTTGGGGATGAGGATTCCGTCGGCGGCGGTGGCGGCGGCGGCGGCGACGTCGGCATGGCCCCACGGCGTCGCCAGGCCGTTGACCCGCACCAGCACCTCGCGGCGGCCGTAGCCTCCGGCGGCGAGCGCTTCCGACACCAGGCGGCGGGCGTCCTCCTTGGCTTCGGGGGCGACCGCGTCCTCGAGGTCGAGGATCAGGCCGTCGGCGGCGAGGGTGCGGGCCTTTTCCAGGGCGCGGGGATTGGAGCCGGGCATATAGAGGACGCTGCGGCGGGGGCGGGTCGGGGTCGCCATCTCGTTGTCTCCTGGAGAGCGAAGGAACCCGGAGCCTAACAACATCTCTTGCAGCGGGGCAAGGTTGCGCAGCACCATGCATCCGGAAGTTCGCCCATGACCATCGTATCGATCCAATCTTCGGTGGCGTTCGGCCACGTCGGCAATTCCGCCGCGGTGTTTCCGCTGCAGCGGCTGGGATTCGACGTCTGGCCGGTCGACACCGTGCAGTTTTCCAACCACCCCGGCTACGGCAGCTGGCGCGGCGCCACGGTGGCGCCCGCGGTGGTGCAGGACATCGTCGCCGGCCTCGATCGCGCCGGGGTGCTGGCCTCGGCGCAGGCGGTGCTGTCGGGCTATCTGGGCGAGGCCGGCTGCGGCCAGGCGGTGCTGGCGGCGGTGGCCGGACTCAAGGCCCATGGCCGCGACCGGCTGTATCTGTGCGATCCGGTCATGGGCGACCGCGCCACCGGCCTCTATGTCGCCGCCGAGATTCCCGCGTTCTTCGCCGAACGGGCGCTGCCCTTCGCCGACGTGGCGACACCCAACGTCTTCGAACTGGAACTGCTGACGGGCCGTTCCGCCGCCACCCTCGCCGAGGCGGCGGAGGCCGCCCGCCTCCTGCTCGGACGCGGCCCGCGGACCGTGGTGGTGACCGGGCTGGAGGCCGGCGACACCATCGCCTGCCTGGCGGTCACCGCCGAGGGCGCCTGGGCGGTGCGGACCCCCCGCCTGACCCTGCCGTTTCCGGTCAGCGGCGCCGGCGACGTCCTGGCCGCCCTGCTGCTGGGCCACCTGCTGCGCCGCGAGGCGGCCCCGGAAGCGCTGTCGCTGGCGGTGTCCGCCCTGTGGGGCGTGCTGGACAAGACCCTGCGGCTGGGGCGGCGCGAACTCGCCCTGGTCGCCGCCCAGGCGGAACTCGCATTGCCCTCGCGGCTGTTCGTGCCGCTGGCGATCTAAGGATGTTGCCGGTCCGCCGGCTTTCTGGTCTGCTCCGGCCGGCCGGCGGGGAATGGAGGGGGCGGGTGGAGTTCCAGTATTTTCGCGGCGTCGCCATCGGCCTCGCCATCGCCGCTCCCATCGGCCCGGTCGGCATCCTCTGCATCCGCAAGGCGCTGGCCGACGGCCGCCTCGCCGCCATCGTCGCCGGCGGCGGCGCCGCCATCGCCGACACCATCTTCGGCGCCGTGGTGGGGCTGGGGCTGGGCGCGGTGTCGGACTTCCTCGCCCTGCATCAAACCGTGTTCCGGCTGGCCGGCGGCGCCTTCATGGCGATCCTCGGCGTCAAGACCTGGGCGGCCGCGGCCTGGGCCGAGGCGCCGGCGGCGGCGGGCGGCGCGGGGATGGTTCGCGATTTCGTCTCGGCCTTCGCCATCACCATAACCAACCCCGCCACCATCCTGGGGGTGGTCGGCGTGTTCGCCGCCCTGGGCGCCGCCGGCCGTCCGGCGGCACCGGCGGACTCGTGGCTGCTGGTGGCCGGGGTGCTGACCGGGTCGCTGCTGTGGTGGATGGTGCTGGCCAGCCTGGCCGCGGCGGTACGCACCAGCGTCACGCCCACACGCATGCGGGTCTTCAACCGCCTGTCGGCAGCGCTGCTGCTGCTGTTCGCCGCCGCCGCCGTGATCAGCGTGGCCTGAGCCGCACCAGGATCTCGTCGAAGCCGGGCGCCACCAGGTCGGGCAGCGTCGCCACCTCGGTGAAGCCGAGCCGGGCGTAGAAGGCGCGCGCCTGCGCATTGAAGGCGGAGACGCAGGCCCACAGATTGCCCGAGTCCTGTCCGGCGGCCCATTCGACCATGGCGCGGCCGAGGCCGGTGCCCTGCCCTTCGGGTGGCACCGCCAGCATTTCGATGTAGGGCCCGCGCAGCCACGGGGCGCGCAAGGCCAGCAGCCCGGCCGGCCGGCCGTCACGCTCGATCACCAGGCGGCGCAGGGCGGGATCGTCGCGCTCCAGGTAGCGGGCCAGCGCCGCAGCGCCGTAGCCCAGGGTGAGCCACGGTTCGATCGCCGCCAGCGCCTCGGCCAGGGGGCCGCATTCGGCCGGCCGCAGCGGCCTCATTTCAGCACCTCGTCAAGGCGGACGAACCGCAATCCGCGCGCCTCCAGGGCGGCGACGATGCCGGGAAGGGCGTCGGCGGTGGCGGGGGCGCGGCCGTTGATGTGGAAGATGAGAATATCGCCCGCTCGCGTCTGGTCCACCACCCAGCGGCGCAGCCGTTCCGGCGCCAGACCGCGGGCCGGGTCGCCCGAGGGGAAGCGCCAATGCACCACCGTGTGGCCGGTGGCCTCGACCGCGGCGAGGGTGGCGGCGTCGTAATTGCCGGCCGGAAAGCGGAAGAATTTCGGCATCCGCCCGGTGGCCTCGACGATGGCGCGGTCGGCCTCGGCCACCTCGCGGACGATTGCGGCCGGATCCAGGCGCTGCATGTGCTGGGGGTGGTCGAAGGAATGGTTCTCCACCTCGACCAGCGGCGAGGCGGAAAGACGGGCCAGCTCGGCACGGTTGCGCCGGGCGAACAGGCCGGTGGCGAAGACGGTGAAGGGCAGCTTCCGCGCCTCGAGGACGCGCACGATGCGGGCGTCCAGCCAGGCCGGCCCGCCCGGCGCCTCGCAGCCGTCGAAGGTCAGCGCCACCACCTTGTCGGCGGTCGGCAGGCGGGTGACGACCTCGGCATGGGCGGACGGGCACGCCAGCAAGGCAAGTTGAACCGCCACTACGCCAAGGCGCCGCAGCGCCGTTTCATACCGGTCGGCCATTGAAATGACCGCCCGTATTGCCCCTCGCCGGGCGCGGCCGTCCGGCCGCTTGGCCGCCGCCGCAATGGCGGCTGAATACCGGCCGACGAGTCGGATCGAAAGTCGGCCGGTATCAAAAATCCAGGTCGGCATAGTGCTTGGGCGGCGGCATCCCGGGCAGGTGGTCGGCGAGCAGGGCGCGGAAGGCCGGCCGCGACTTGACCCGGGCGTACCAGTCCTTGGCGCCGGGATGGCGGTCCCAGGGCACGTCGCCCAGGTAGTCGATGCAGCTGACCTGCGCCGCTGCGGCGATGTCGGCCAGGGTGTAATGGCTTCCGGCCAGCCAGGTGCGGCGCTCGGTCAGCCAGCCGATATAGTCGAGGTGCTCGTGGATGGCGGCGTAGCCGGACCGGATATGGCGGGAGTCGGGCTCGGCATGGCCGCCGGCCAGGCGCTTGTTGACCTTCTCGCCGACCAGGCAGACGGTAACCTCGCGAAAGAACTTGCCGTCGAACCAGCGCACCAGCCGGCGCACTTCGGCGCGCGCCTCGGGTTCGCTGGGCAGCAGCGGCGGCTCGCGGTGGACCTCGTCGAGATATTCGCTGATGGCGGTGGAATCGGCGAACACCGAGCCGCCCTCCTCGACCAGCACCGGCACCTGGCCCGACGGGTTCAGCGCCACGAACTCGGCGCGGCGCTCCCAGAAGGGTTCGACCTCGAGGGCGAATTCCAGCTTCTTTTCGGCAAGGACGACGCGCACCTTGCGCGAAAAAGGGCAGATGGGGTGGTGGTAGAGCGTCCTCATCGTGCCGGCATCAGGCGGCGCGGCTGGCCGGTGATTCGGTCAGCAGCGCATAGATGGCGTCGGCGTTGTCGGTCCCGCGCAGCTTTTCGCAGACGCCCTTGTCGCGCAACAGGCGGGACACCCGGGCCAGCGCCTTCAAGTGGTCGGCCCCGGCCGATTCGGGCGCCAGCAGCAGGAAGATCAGGTCGACCGGCTGCTCGTCGATCGAATCGAAGTTGATCGAGCGGTCGAGCCGGGCGAACAGGCCGTACAGGCGATCAAGCGCCGCCAGCTTGCCGTGGGGGATGGCGATGCCGTTGCCGACGCCGGTGGTGCCCAGCCGTTCACGTTCCAGCAAAACGTCGAAGATGGCGCGCTCGTGCAGAGTGGTGAGTTCGGCCGCACGCTTCGCCAATTCCTGCAGCGCCTGCTTCTTGGAAGTGGCGCGAAGATTGGGGATCACGGCTGCGGGCGAGATCAGGTCGGCGATTTCCATGAGGTTCCCTACCCTCTGCTGAGGAGCCCGATCCCGGCCCAAGGGAGCGCCGGAACATAGTTCCCCTGCGCAACCAAGTCAAGCACACCGGTGCCTGCCCCCAGGGCCATTCCCCTACATTCCCAACGATTTCTCGCGGCGGCGCTGAACCGAGGACGGGATGTTCATCGCCTCCCGGTATTTTGCCACCGTCCGGCGGGCGATGTCGACCCCTTCCCCTTTGAGGATTTCGACGATGCGGTCGTCGGACAGGATTTGGGCGTCCTCGGCATCGATCAGCGCCTTGATCCGGTGGCGCACCGATTCGGCGGAATGGGCGTCGCCGCCGTCGGCCGAGCCGATCGCCTGGGTGAAGAAATATTTCAGTTCGTAGATGCCGCGCGGCGTCGAGATGTATTTGTTGGAGGTCACCCGGCTGACCGTGCTCTCGTGCATGCTGATGGCGGTGGCGATGTCGCGCAGCACCAGCGGCCGCAGGTGCTGGATGCCGTGGCGGAAGAAGGCGTCCTGCTGGCGCACCAGCTCGATGGCGACCTTCAGGATGGTGGTGGCGCGCTGGTGCAGCGACTTGACCAGCCAGTTGGCCGACTGGTAGCGCTCGGCCAGGTAGCTCTTGTCCTCGCGGCTCTTGGACGCCCCCGCCACCTTGGCGTAGTAGCGGGTGTCCACCAGCACCCGCGGCAGGGTGTCGCTGTTGAGTTCGACCAGCCAGCTCCCGTCCTGGCCGCGGCGCATCAGCACGTCCGGCGTGATCGCCTGGGTGACGACCGAGTCGAAACGCAGCGCCGGCTTGGGGTCCAGCGCCTTGATCTCGGCGATCATTTCGGACAGGTCCTCGGCATCGACGCCGCACACCCGCATCAATCCCGGCAGGTCGCGCCGGGCCAGCAGCGGCAGATTGTCGAGCATCGCCTGCATGGCCGGGTCGAGCCGATCGAGTTCGGCCAGCTGCAACGCCAGGCATTCCTTCAGCGAGCGGGCGAAGATGCCGGCGGGGTCGAAGCGCTGCACGCGGCGCAGCACCGACTCGACGCGTTCCCGCGGGCAGGCCAGCTTTTCCGCCACCTCGCCGATGTCGCCGACGAGATAGCCGGATTCATCGAGCATGGCGATCAGGTGCAGGCCGATCAGGCGGTCGGCGGGCTCGGCGATGTCGACGTTGAGCTGTTCCACCAGATGGTCGCGGATGCTGATCCCGCCGGCCAGGGTCTGCTCGAGATTGGCCTCGCCGTCGTCGAAATCGGCGCGGCCGCCGCCGCGGCTCCACTGGGCGAAGGCCTCGCCTTCGATGCCGTCGCTGGCGCTGTCGTTGTTGTAGAGGTTGTCGTAATCGACGTCGAAGCCATCGTCGGCGGCGCCCGGCGCCATGCCGTCGAGCAGCGGCGGCTCGTCCGGGGCGGCCGCGGGTAGTTCGGGGCGCTCGGGCTCGCCCGGGTCGGCGCCGTCGGCGTCCTCGCGTTCGAGCAGCGGATTGCGCTCGAGTTCCTGTTCGATGAAAGCGGTCAGTTCCAGGTTGGACAATTGCAGCAGCTTGATCGCCTGCTGCAATTGCGGCGTCATCACCAGTGACTGGGTCTGGCGGAGATCCAACCGGGGTGCGAGCGACATCTGCCGGTTCCCGATTACAGGCTGAAGCGGTCGCCGAGATAGACCCGCCGCACCCCTTCATGGGCGACGATCTCGTCGGGACGCCCCTCCATCAGAACCTTGCCCTCGTGCAGGATGTAGGCGCGATCGATGATGTCGAGGGTCTCGCGTACATTGTGGTCGGTGATCAGCACGCCGATGGAGCGGTCCTTCAGATGGGCCACCAGGTCGCGGATGTCGGACACCGCGATCGGGTCGATGCCGGCCAAGGGTTCGTCCAGCAGGATGAAATGCGGCCGGCAGGCCAGCGCCCGGGCGATTTCGCAGCGCCGCCGCTCGCCCCCCGACAGGGCCAGCGCGGGGGCGTTGCGCAGATGGGTGATGGAGAACTCGGCCAGCAGTTCCTCGAGGCGGTGCTCGCGGCGCTCGGCGTCGGCTTCGACCACCTCCAGCACCGCCATGATGTTCGCCTGGACCGACAGGCCGCGGAAGATCGACGCCTCCTGCGGCAGATAGCCGATGCCGAGGCGGGCGCGGCGATACATCGGCAGGCCGGTGATGTCCTGGCCGTCGAGCAGGATGGCCCCCGTATCGGGTTCGATCAGGCCGGTGATGCAATAGAAGCACGTGGTCTTGCCGGCGCCGTTGGGCCCCAGCAGGCCCACCGCCTCGCCGCGCTGCAGCGAAATGGTGACGTCCTGCAGCACCGGCCGGCGCTTGAAGCGCTTGCCGAGGCCGCGCGCGACCAGGCCGCCGTCGGCGTTCCCCGCCGCACCGGTTTCCTCGGCGCCGTCGACATCGGCGTTCGCGCTGTCCGCCATTGGCCCCTTCCTCACTCGGCCGCCTTGCCCTGCGGTACATTGCCGCGGAACATTGGTTGTCGTTTCTCGTCGCCGCTGCGGTCGGGAACGAAGGTGCCTCTCACCCGCTGGTCGCCGGTGGCGCCGGGCGCGGCCCCGAACAGCTTGCTGATCCCCGAATTGAGATCGACGTGGGCGTAGCCGCCATTCAGTTCGTTGCCGCCACGGGTAATCTTAACCGAACCCGAGACGGTGGCGATACCGCTTTCCATGTTGTAGTCGCCGCGATCGCCCGTCACCACTTCGGTGGCGGTCGTCAGCACCACGTGGCCGAAGCCGTCGGCATGGTGCAAGTCGAGACTGCCGCCGGCATTGCCGCCGCCCTTGGCCGGCGCACCCTTGCCCGGCGCGGGCGGGCCTTTGTCCTTGAAATGGGCGGTCAGCACGTCGGCCTGGATCTTCTTGTCCTTCTGGATGGCGAGGCCATTGCCGCGCAGCACCGCCATTTTTTCGTTCTCCCAGTATTCCAGCGCGTCGTCGGCGGTGAAAGTCTGGGTGGGGGTGGTAAGCTTGGCGGGCTGGCCGCGCAGGACGAAGATCGCCTTGTCGAGGTCGTAGGTGGCCTTTACCCCGGTGGCGGTGTCGGTGGGCGTGGCGATGGTGACGTTGCCCTCGGCGTCGACCCGCCAGATCTCGTTGCCGCCGCCCGCGGCGCTGCCGCGGTAATAGGCGGTCAGGGTGTCGGCGGTCACCGTCATGGTGCCGCGCACCGCCTTGGCGTTGCCGCGCGCGATCACCCGGTTCTGGTCCGAGCGCCATTCGATGCCGTTGTCGGCGTAGATCTGGATCTGGGTGTCGCCGCCGCGGGCGAGGTCGAAGCCCTGCGATGCCGCGGGCCGGGCGCCGGCCGCCACCAGGACCGCCAGCAGCAGCAGCAGGGCAAGGCGCCTCATCGCTCCCTCCGTTGCGCCTTGCGCGCCGGCTTCGCGCCCTGGCTGCCGGCGCCCTTCAGCACCAGGGACGAGCGGCCGGTGACCACCACGTCCTCGCCCTTGTCGCGGATGATGAAGCCTTCGCCTTCCAGCCGCCCCTGCGGCCCGTGGCCCTGCACCGGCCGCTCGCCGTGGGCGGTGTTGCCCTTGAGATCGACCTGGGCCGCTTCGGTGTGCAATTCGTATCCCTTCTCATGGAAGAGGCTGACGTTGCCGTTGAGGTCGAGGAACTGGTCCTTCTGCCGGTAGCGGCCGGTGTCGGCCAGCAGGAAGACCCCCGAGCCGTCCTTGCCGGTGAAATCGGCCTTGGGCGATTCAAGGTCGATGATCTCGGGGTGGCCGTCCTGCTGGCGGGCGACGTCGGCGGTGACGGTGAATGGGCGGTTGTTCTCGTCGAGACCGAAATAGCGGGCATTGACCATCGCCAGGGACTGCACCGCCTTGGGATTCAGGGCGGCGAAGCCGATGCGGAAATGCTCCTCGTCCAGGCCCATCCGCGGCCACGCCAGGGTCAGGCCGAGCAGCACCACCGCCAGCGACGGCAGCAGCAGCTTCATCACCCGCACGAAGCGCGAATAATGATGGTGCACCGCCAAGGGCGAATGCCGCTCGCGCAGGCGCTGGAGCAATCGGGCTTGGCCGGTGGTGAGCGCCATCAATGCCACCTAGGCGACGCCGGCGCGCAGGCAGTCGTGGACGTGCAGCACCCCGACCGGGATGTCGTCCTCGACCGCGAACAGGCTGGTGATGCCCTTGGCGTTCATGATGCGGACCGCTTCGGCCGCCAGCAGGTTGGGGCGCACGGTCTTGGGCGTCCTCGTCATCACCTCGCAGGCAGGCAGCGACAATAGATCCGGACGCATGTTCCGGCGCAAGTCGCCGTCGGTGATGATGCCTTCGAGCCGGCCCTCGTCCGAAAGCACGCCGGCACAACCCAGGCTTTTCGCCGTCATCACCAGCAGCACCTCGGCCATCACCAGGTCGCGGCGCACCGTCGGCAGGGCATCGCCGCCGTGCATCAAATCGCCCACCTTGAGCAGCCGCCGGCCCAGCTGCCCGCCGGGGTGCAGCGCCTTGAAATCGGCGACGGAGAAATCCTTGCGCTCGAGCATCGCCACCGCCAGCGCGTCGCCCAGGGCCATCATCATGGTGGTCGAGGTGGTCGGCGCCAAGCCCATCGGGCAGGCCTCGGCGGCCGGCACCAGCACGAGGGTGACGTCGGCGGCCTGCGCCAGGCTGCTGTTCGCCCGCATGGTGATCGCCACCAACGGGATGGCGAAGCGGCGGCTGTAGGCGACGATGTCGCTGAGTTCGGGGGTCTCGCCGGAATTGGATAGCGCCACCACGGCGTCGCCGGGCGTGACCATGCCGAGGTCGCCGTGGCTGGCCTCGGCCGGGTGGACGAAGAACGCCGGCTGGCCGGTCGAGGCCAGGGTAGCGGCGATCTTGCGGGCGACGTGGCCGCTCTTGCCCATGCCGGTGACGACCACGCGGCCGGGCACGGCGGCGAGGGTCTCGACCGCCCGGGCGAAATCGGCGCCGAGCGAATCGGCAAGGGCCACCAGCGCCTCTGCCGCGGTCTTCAGCACCCGGCGCGCCGAGGCGATGTCGGAAACGGTGGTCATCGAATGGTCCCGCAGCAGACGTGCAAGCATCGCGCCAGTCGCCGGGCGCAGCCCTCTATCTATACGAAAGAAAGCGGCATCCGAAAGGCAAAAGCTTCGACGGGGAGAATGTCAGTGGGTGAACACATCCTCGTCCGGCCAGCCGGCGAGGTCGAGATCGGCACGAACGGGGAGGAACTTGAAGCATTCTTCGGCCAGCCGGCGGCGGCCCTCGCGGTCGAGCAGGGCCTCCAGCCGGGCCTTGAGCTGGTGCAGGTGAAGCACGTCGGAAGCGGCGTAGGCAAGCTGCGCCGGGTCCAGGCTGCCGGCGCCCCAGTCCGATGTCTGCTGCTGCTTCGACAGTTCGACCCCGAGAAGATCGCGGCACAGATCCTTGAGGCCGTGGCGGTCGGTGTTGGTGCGTGTCAGCCGCGAGGCGATCTTGGTACACCACACCGGCGTGCATTCCACCCCCAGGTTGCGCCGGATCACCGCGATGTCGAAGCGGCCGAAGTGGAACAGCTTGGTCACCCCGGCATCGGCGAACAGCCGCGCGAGGTTGGGCGCACGATAATGGGGCTCGGGGAAGTGAACGACATGGGCGTCGCCGTCGCCGGCCGACAATTGGACCACGCACAGGCGGTCCCGTTGCAGGTTGAGGCCCATGGTCTCGGTGTCGACGGCCACCACCGGGCCGAAATCGACGCCGGCAGGCAAGTCCTCACGATAATAGAAGACCGACAAAAGCCGCCCCCTCCCGCCACCTCCGCGCGTCAGGTACCACGCGGAATTGGGAAGTATGGTGCCCAGGAGAAGACTCGAACTTCCACGACCTTTCGGCCACTAGAACCTGAATCTAGCGCGTCTACCAATTCCGCCACCTGGGCAGGTGGTCGGCCGGGGCGTCCCCGTCCGAGGGGCTGAGGGATATACCGCCCCACCCCCCGCTGTCAACCGGCTTTGTCGCCAGGACCTTTGAACTCTCGGGCGCGGTTGCGCTAGATGCCGGAACCGTCTAGTTTTCAGGCAGAGACGCGACGTGCGCCCGACGGCGCCAGGAGGAGGGGATGGATCGGCGACTGGTGACGGTTTTCGGCGGCTCCGGCTTTGTCGGGCGCCATCTGGTCAAGCGGTTGGCGGCCGACGGCTGGGTGGTGCGTGTCGCCGTGCGCGATCCGGTGGCTGCCGAATTCCTCCGCACCATGGGCGACGTCGGCCAGGTGGTGCCGCTGCGCACCGATATCGGCGATGCGCAGGCGGTCAAGGCGCTTGCCGACGGGGCCGGCGCGGTCGTCAACCTCGTCGGCATCCTCCACGAGCGCGGCCAGGCCAGCTTCGACGCCGTCCATCGCCGCGGCGCCGCCACCGTCGCCGCCGCCGCCAAGGCGGCCGGCGTCGCGCGCCTGATCCACATGTCGGCCCTGGGCGTCGACAAGGCGTCGCCCTCCGCCTATGCCCGCTCGAAGGCGGCCGGCGAGGAGGAAGTGGCCGCCGCCTTTCCCGGCGCCACCATCATCCGTCCCAGCGTGATCTTCGGGCCCGAGGACAATTTCTTCAATCGCTTCGCCCACCTGGCGGCGGTGTCGCCGGTGCTGCCGGTCTACACCGCCGGCGCCTATCGCTTCGTCAAGGGCGAGGACGGCTGGGGCCTGGATCTCTACGGCCCCGGCGGGCCGGTGTTCCAGCCGATCTGGGTCGGCGACGTTGCCGCGGCCATCGTCAAGGCGATCTCGGAGCCGGCCGCCATGGGCAAGATCTACGAATTGGGCGGCCCCCGCCGCTACACCCTAAAGGAAATCCTGGAACTGGTGCTGCGCCAGACCAACCGCGACAACCTGCTGGTGCCGCTGCCGTTCTGGGTCGCGCGCCTGCAGGCGGCATTCCTGCAATACCTGCCCGACCCGCCGCTGACCCCCGATCAGGTCAAGCTGCTGCAAACCGACAACGTGGTGCGCGGCGGCAAGCCGGGCCTGGCCGAACTGGGGATCACGCCGGTGGCTGCCGAAACCGTGCTGCCCACCACGCTCGGCCGCTGGCGCAGGCGTTTGGATGAGGCGGAAACCAAACCCTAGCGCAAACGCCGTCGCTTCCTAAATGAGGGAGGCGCCACCGTTTTCCCGGGCATGCCGCCATGCGTCGTTGCGCCGTCGTCCTGCTTCTGCTGCTGCTGTCCGCCTGCGGGCCGGCGATGGTGCAGGCCGACGTCACCCGCTTCACCACCCTGCCGCCCGGCGGCGGCGGCGGCGTCACCATCCTGCCCGACCAGGGGCAGAAGGGCAGCCTGGAATTCCAGCAATACGCCGACCTGGTGGCGGCCGAACTGGCGCAGCTGGGCTGGCGCCCGGTGCCGGCCAGCGCCGATGCCGACGCGGTGGTGTTCCTGCACTGGGGGGTGGGTTCGCCGACCACCCAGGTATGGCAGAGCCCGTCCGCATGGGGCGGCTGGGGCGGCGGGCCGTGGTACGGCGGCGTCTACCAGACCTTCCCCTATTACGACACCTACAGCCGCACCCTGTGGCCGAAATGGCTGGCGGTGGAGATATTCGACGGCCCCCGCTGGCGCGCCGGCGAGCGCCTCAGCCGGTTCGAGGGCCGCGCCGTCGCCGAAGGTTCGCACCCGGCGATCGCGCCCGCCATGCCCTACCTGGTCAAGGCGATGTTCACCGGCTTCCCCGGAACCAGCGGCCAGACGGTGCGGGTGAGCGTGCCGGAAGCGCCCTAGTGGAAACCAGACGCTTGGGAACCAAGCGTCCGGGTCGGACCACTAGCGTTCGGCCTTCTGGTCCAGCGTGGCGATGTAGGCGACAACGTCGGCGATTTCGCGGTTCGACAGGGTAAATCCGCGCATCGGCTTGGCATGCGGCTTGGCCAGGAAGGCCTTCAGATCGTCGCTGTCGTGCCGCTGGGCGATCACCGCGAAGCTCGGTGCGGCGTCCGTGCCGGCGCCGTCGGGGGCAACCACATGGCAGGCGGCACACCAGCGCGCCGCGATATCGGCCCCCGCCTCGGCCGAAGGCGCCAGCGCCCGTGCCGGCGCAGCCGTGAGCCAAATGCCGCCGACAACGGCCGCCGAAACGGCCATGACAGCCACTAAACCGCGCATGATCACAACCCCTCTCGGTCAACTCCGCCGCGGCCAACAATATGTTGATCCGCGCGCAAGGGGAAGATGGCCTTTTTCAGGCCTGCCACGCAAGCGCGCCGGAGTCGTGCCCCACCGATGTCACGAGATGCGGCTATAGGCGACTGAGCGACCAGCCCATCGGCGATTCATCGCCCTTGATCCTAGCCAGCCAGTAGACCGGGCCATCGTCCTTCCACGACACCAGGTAGCTGTCTGTTTCGGCGTGCTCGCGCACCAGCCAGGGAAACCGGTTGATCAGGATGCGGTCGGGGTATTGGCGGGCCAAATCGCCGTCCAGTTCCTCCACCAGCACCTTGGCGACGGTGCCATCCTCGACGATGGCGTACCACGGCTGGCCGAAGGATTTCGGCGGCGGATCGGGCAGCGGCTGGTCGCCGCCCAGCAGCCTGGGCAGCAGCGCGCTGCTGTTGGCCTGTGACAGAAACTCGACCGCCGAGATCGGCTGCTCGAATACGAAGCCCGACTTGGTCCGGATTTCCAGCCAAACGGCGACCGCTTCGAGCATCAGGCGTTGCTCTTCAGTCATGGTCATGGCGCCCGCTCTTTTTTTGCAACAGCATCTTACTTCCCGACTGGAATCAAAAAGCCATCCCCATTTGGGGACATCCCGATCATTTATCCGCCATCGACACGCATGGTGTTGCCGCGGCCGGTGACCAGCACCCGCGCGCCCCAGCGGACGCGCCGGCTCAGCAGGCTGCCGGCCCAGAGGACGAAGTTGGCGACTTCGCGGACCGGCAGGATGTGCGGTTCCGGCGGGTTCAGCCGAATGCGCCGGCGCAGGAAAAAATGAAGGAGAAGGCGCAGCGCGATGTAGCCGCAGGGCGCGCCCACCGCCACCAGCGGCGGCCAGGCCTGCGCCAGCAACACCAGCGGCACCAGCCCCGAACTGCAGATCCACAGGGCGTGGTCGAGCGGCCGGCACGAGCGGATGGCGCGCATCCACCGCAATTCGTGGCGATAGAGGTCAAGCAGGCTGCGCTCGTCCACCACCGTGGCCACCACCAGCGGCGCCAGCGCGATCTTCCAGCCGGCGCGGCGGACTTCATGGCCGAGGGCGAAGTCCGACGATACCGCCGACGCCATCGCCTCGAACCCGCCGATGGATTCCAGCACGTGGCGGGGCACCGCCGCCGCGGCGCCGTAGGTGGTGCCCAGGCCGTGGATGGCGAGGTCGACCATCGCCGAGGGGATGAACCAGTCGTTGATGTAGGCGGTGCCCAGGCGCGAGGCGAAGCCGGGCTCGGGCGTGCCCTTGTACATGCAGGTGGCGGCGCCGACGTTGTCGCCGTCGAGCGCCGCGACGATGGTCGGCAGGAAGCCCTTGGGCACGATGACGTCGGCGTCGACCAGGATCAGCACGTCGTGGCGCACCGCCACCATCATGTTGGCGAGGTTGCAGCTCTTGGGGTGCGAGCCGACGCGGCGATCGTCGACCACCACCTGGGCGTCGAGGCCCGGCAGGTCGGCAATCACCTTGTCGATCACCGCGCGGGCGGGATCGTCGGCGGCGTGCAGGCCGAAGACCACCTGCACCGGCCCGCGGTAATCGTGGTCGCACACCGAGCGCAGGCAATCGTAGAGGCGCGCCGACACCCCGTGGCACGGCAGCATCACCGTCACCGGCGGCGTCCGCACGGGCACCAGTTTTCCCTCGCGGAAACGCAGCGCGCCCACGAACGCCAGCAGCAAATAAGCGATGCAGGCGGCGAAGAACAAGGCACCGCTGACCTGGACCACAACCATGCGGTCGCCACTCCTTCCGAGCATTTGCCGCCGTGCTGGTGAATACCGCAGGACATGCGCCATGGCAAGGCGGCGTGACTGGCGCGCGGGCCGGTGCTATCCTCCGCCCCCCTCGACAAGCCCGGATCGCCCCCTGCCCATGGCCCCGCCCGCACCGCCTCCCAGACCCTACCGGGTGACGGTCTTGTGGCTGTCGGCGCTGGCGCTGGCGCTGCTGGCCTATCCGGCGGTGCGCCTGTTCTGGGATTACGAGATCGACATCAACGAGGGCTGGAACGCCTATCACCAACTGCGTGCCATCGCCGGGCAGCCGCTCTACGACACCGGCTCGCCGCTGTTCTTCAACAATTATCCGCCGCTGTCCTTCTACGTCGTCGGCGCCCTGGCCAAGCTGATCGGCGATCCGTTGATCGCCGGCCGGCTGGTGTCGCTGGCCGCGATCGCCGCCATCGCCTGGGCGGTCGCCCGGATCGTGCGGTCGGCGGGCGCGTCGGCGCTGGATGCGCTGTTCGGCGCGGCCACCTGCATCCTGCTGTTCGCCGCCTTCGCCACCGACTACCTGGGCATGAACGACCCCCAGCTGCTGGGCCAGGCCCTGGTTCTCGCCGGGCTGGCGACCCATCTCGGCCGCCCGGCAACGCCTGCGCGGGCGGTGACGGCGGCGGTGCTGCTGGCCGCCGGCGTGCTGACCAAGCACAATCTGGTGGCGGTGCCGCTGGTGGTGGCGATCGACGTGCTGGCGCGCGGCCCCGTCCGCGTCCGCGTCGCCTTCTTCGCCGCCGGCCTGGGGCTGGCCGCAAGCAGCGCGGCGATCCTGTGGGGCATGGCGGGCAAGGCCTTCTTCACCCAGTTGCTGGCGTCACGGACCTGGGATGTCGAGCGCGCCTTCCTGTTCACCACCGAGACCCTGTCGCGTCTGCAGGCGCCGCTGGCGGCGGTCGGACTGGCGCTCATCGCGGCGCGCCGCCGGCGCCCGGCCGGGCTGGTGCTGGGATATCTCGGCCTGGCGCTGGCGCTGGGGGTGTTCTTCTCCGGCGGCGCCGGCACCGACGTCAACGTCTGGTTCGACGTTTCCATCGCGCTGGCCATCGGCGCCGGGCTGGCGGCGCACCTGCTCGACGGACGCGTCCCGCGCGCCGCCTTCGCGCTGGCGGTCAATGCCGGCGTGCTGTTCTATGCGCCGCTGTGCCTGGGCCGCTTCGGCGTCGACGCCTTGGGCGAAATGAGCGATCGCGAGCGCCTGTTCCACGCCGACGTGGCCTATCTGCAAGGCATTCCCGGCACCGTCCTGTGCCAGTCGCAGCTGCTGTGCTTCCGCGCCGGCAAGCCGATGTTCTACGACGGCTTCAACGTCAACCAGGCGATGCTCGCCGGCCGGCTGCCCGCCGACACCTTGATCGCCATGCTGCGCCGTCACGACATCGCGGTCCTGCAGATCAGCGACGTGCCCGTGCACGGGGACGGCGACTATCCCGGCGTGCAGACCATGCCCAACCGGTTCGTTCACTTCCAGGACGACGTCTTCGCCGTGCTGGCCGAGGAATACACCGTCGACCGCGTCGGCATCTCCGGCCGGTTCTTCCGCCCCAAGCGAATTCCAACGCCATAGCCGATTCGGTCCGGCCCCTGCCAACAGGCATATTTTTTCCTCGAATGATAGCGCCACTTAATTTCACGACAGAGGAGGAAATATGCCAAGACAACCTCATCGGGTGAAGATGTACCGGGTGGACATAACCCCGGCCATGTTCCGCAAGGCGGTGCCCTGGCTGCTCGCCAGGGACGACCTGGGCTATACGCTGACGGCCGAAGGCGTGGTGTGGTTCGCCGACGGTGGCGCGGCGGATGAATTCATCGAGGTCATGGGAACAGCGCCGCCATCCTCGCGCACCAGGGTTCGACACTGAAGGTGAATACTGAAAGAAGGAGTGGGCGACCCGCCGCCGACGTGTCATCCTCGGCGGCGGGTCGACTTTGTCGAGCATTCTGCGGAGCGGTTTTTTAGGACAGTGCGGCGATGGCTGTTATGCGCTCGATATTCGCCGTGTTCGCCGCGCTGGTATGGGCGTCGGCAACCGCCTGGGCGTCGGACGGCGGGCGGCTGGCCGATTTCCGCCACGACATGGCCGACGACATCGCCAAGGCCTCGGACTATCTCGACCAGACGCGCAAGGGCGAGAACCTGTCGGAATTCACCCTGGGGTGGTTCGTGGTCGGCGTGCTGGGCGATCTCGGCAAGCAGGATGCCGAGATGGCGGAATACCTGCACCGCGACGGCCGCTTCGTCGAGAGCTACCTGATCAACGTGTTCCAATACAATGCGGCCCATGAGGTGGCCGCTTTCGACGCGATGGCGGCCAAGGGCCACCGCAACCTTCGCCTCGCAGCCCGCGAGGCGCTGGAAGTGCTCCGCCACATCCCCGACACCGACGATGACCCGCAGGCGCAGGGCAAGGACCGCGCCGAACTCGCACTGGCGCTGTCCCGGCTGCGAGACCGGATGTCGGCGGCCACCACCGAGGTCGCCACCCAATAATACCGGCCGACGATCGAACAGACTCGGCGGCCGGTATTCAGCCGCCGTTGAGGCGGCGGCCAAGGGCCGCGGACGCGGCCCGCCCGGCAAGGGGCGATACAGCCGGCCTTTTCAAAGGCCGGCTGGTATAAGCAGTGGGTGCGGCCGTGCCGGTTGCGATAGGATGCGCCGGAAATTGCGGTGGAGGTCGGGATGCCGATGATTCGGGTGGAAACCAACCAGAAGGTGTCCGACGATACCGCCAAGGCGTTGCTGGCCGACCTGTCGCGGCTGGCCGCCGACAGCCTGGGCAAGCCGGAATCCTATGTGATGGTGGCGCTGCATCCCGGACAGGCCATGCTGTTCGCCGGCACCGATGCGCCGCTCGCCTATGTCGAGGTCAAGAGCATCGGCCTGCCCACCGGCCAAACCAAGGCCTTGTCGAACGCTCTCTGCACGTTCGTGCACCAGCGGCTGGGCGTCGACCCGTCGCGCGTCTATATCGAGTTCGCAGCCCCACAGGGAGCCCTGTGGGGCTGGAACGGCGGGACGTTCTAAGCCGCCAATAGAGGGCTACAGCCCTTCCGCCTTCAGCGCCGCCTGGACCGCCGGGCGGGCGGCGACGCGGGCGCGGTAGGCGGTCAGGGCCGGCCACCGGTCGAGCGCGATGCCGACGCGCGGCGCCCAGCCGAGAACCGTGAACAGATAGGCGTCGGCGACGGTGAAGGTTGCGCCCATCAGCCAGTCCTTGCCGGCCAGGGACTGCGACACCAGGTCGAAGCGGGCGGGCAGCAGGGTTTCCCGGACCACGCGCTTCCATTCCTCGGGACAGGCGGGGTTGAACAGCGGGCTGAAGGTCTTGTGAACTTCGGTGCCGATGTAGTTCAGCCACTCCTGCAGGCGATAGCGCTCGATGGTGCCGGCGGCCGGAGCCAGCTTGGAGGCCGGCGCCTGGTCGGCGAGGTATTGGACGATCACCGCGCCCTCGGTGACCACCTGGCCGTCGTCGAGCACCAGCGCCGGGACCGAACCCTTGGGATTGACCGCGCGGTAATCGCCGCCGTCCTTGGTCTTCTTGGTCGCCAGGTCGACCTCGACGATCTCCGCCCGCAGGCCGGCTTCGAGCATGACGATATGGGGCGACAGCGAACAGGCGCCGGGCTTGATATAGAGTTTCATCGGCAATTTCCTTGCGATTGTGGACTGGGCGATTGTGGCCGGGGCGATTGGGACGGCAGGCGATCCTGGCAGTGGCGGCAATCGCCGACGGCGGCGCGCCGGCAGCGCGACCGCACCGGACACCCGTCGGCTGGCGATTCGCCTTCTGGGCAGGGAGGAGGCGCGTTCACGCTCGGACTCCGGCGGTCTGGCGGGGAATCTTGCGGCAGGGTGGCGCCGCGTGCAAGCTTGTCGAACCGCGTCAGTAAGCGAACTGACAGAATTGCGGGCCATTGTGCGCGGTGAGGGGTCTCGATTATGCGTCTCCTGGTGGTCGAAGACAACGACAGCCTCGCCGCCATGCTGCAAGGCAGCCTGGCCGCTCAGGGCTTTGCCGTGGATTGCATGGCGACGCTGGCCGATTCGCTGGCGGCGGCGGCGGCGGCGCGGTATGACGCCGTCATCCTCGACCTGGCGCTGCCCGACGGCGACGGCATGGGGCTGGTGACCTATCTGCGCGCCGCCGCCATCGCCACGCCGGTCCTGGTGCTGAGCGCCCGCGCCCGGCTGGAGGATCGCATCCGCGGCCTCAATGCCGGCGCCGACGACTACCTGCCGAAACCGTTCGCCCTCGACGAATTGATCGCGCGGCTGAATGCGCTGCTGCGCCGCCCCGCGGTGCTGCTGGCGACGCTGCTGAAGGTGGCGAACATCAGCATGGACCAGACCACCCAGGCAGTCGAGGTCGACGGCAGCCGCCTCGACCTGCCCCGGCGCGAGCGGGCGTTGCTTCGGGTGCTGATGCGCAATGCCGGCCGCCTGGTTTCCCGCGCCAGCCTCGAGGAAACCTTGTTCGGCTTCAACGAGGACGTCGGCTCCAACGCCATTGAGGTCTACGTGCACCGCCTGCGCCGGCGGCTCGAGAGGGCGGGCGCCAAGGCCGGCGTCGCCACCGAGCGCGGCGTCGGCTATGGCCTGTTCGTCGATACCCCGCCGTGACGGGAGCCCCGTCGCTGCTGCGCCGGCTGGCGCGCGATCTGGTGATCGCCAACCTGGTGGGCTTGGTGGCGATCGTCGGCCTGACCATCCACGTGCTGCAGCACACCATCGACAATCTCGAGGGCCAGGATCTCCGCGATCTGGCGGCCGAAATCGCCGGTCACCTGACGGATGGCGGCGGCCGCCCCCAATTGTCGCTTCCGCCCGGCATGGCCGCACGGTTCTCGCCCACCTACGGGCGCTACGCCTACGTCATCCTCGACGACGGAGGCAATGCCCTGTTGTCCTCGGCGAACAACACCGAACCGCTCGTCGCCTTCGATCCGGCGACGGCGCCCGTATTCTTTTCCTTCCAGGCGCGCCACCAGGGCTCGCGGCTGCAGGGAGTCACCCTCAAGGGCAACGCGGCGGGCCACCGGATCTGGGTGCAGGTGGCCGAGGACATGAACCACCGCGACGTGCTGATCGACGACATCGTCGGAGCCTTTCTCCCCGCCGCGGCGCTGTGGCTGGCGCCGGTGGACGTGGCGTTCGTCGCCTTCGTCCTGCTGGCGATGAAACTGCGGCTGCGGCCGTTGCAGCTGGCTTCGCAACAGGCGTCGCGCATCGGCCCCCACGCCACCGGGATCCGCGTGCCCGAAACCGGCATTCCGGCCGAGATCCTGCCGCTGGTGGCAACGGTCAACACGGCGCTGGCCGGGCTGGACCATGCGTTCATGGCGCAGAAGGAGTTTCTCGAGCATGCGGCCCACGAACTGCAAACGCCGCTGGCGGTGCTGCGGACACGGGTGGAGACGACGATAGACGCCGAATTGCGACGGCCGCTGATCGATGACATCGCCATCATTTCGCGCGCCGTCACCCAGTTGCTGCGGGTCGCCGAGCTGGATGGATTGGTGATCCAGGCCGCCGAGTCCGTGGACATCGCCACCCTGGTGCGGGCCGTCGCCGATTACCTCGCCCCCGTCGCCCGGCAGCAAGGCAAGGCCATCGCCGTCACCGGCGCGAACGGCCTGATCGTTCCCGGCAATACCGAAGCCTTGGGCCAGGCGATCAACAACCTGGTCGAGAACGCCTTGTTCCACACGCCAGCCGGCACCACGGTCGAAATCGTCCTGTCCGCGGCGCCGACGCCGACCGTCCAGGTGCGCGATCACGGCTCCGGCATCGCCGCCCATGAGCGCAGCCTGATCTTCCAGCGCTTCTGGCGCCGCGACCGCAAACAGGGCGGCGGGGCGGGCCTCGGCCTGTCGATCGTCGCCCGCGCGGTCGAACTGCATCACGGCCGCATCACCGTCGACGACGCGCCCGGCGGAGGAGCCCTGTTCACGGTGACGCTGCCCCCGTCGGCGCCGGTACGATCTCACCATGACACTGAGGCCGCAGCAGGTGCAGGCTGAACAGGCCCTCGCCGTGCAGCCAGGTGGCGGCGGGACGCAGGCCGGCGCGGGCGGCCAGGCGGTGGAAATGGGCGGGCGGGTATTTGTGGCAGTCCTCGGCATGGATCGCCTCGCCGCGGCGGAAATGGAAGCTGCGGCCCGCCACCGTCACCTTCTGGGCGCGGCGGCAGACCAGGCGGTGCTCGATTCTGCCGGCATCGGCGTTCCAGCGCACCCGGTGGTCGAAGGCTTGGGGGTCGAAACCGGCGCCCAGATCGCGGTTGGCGCGCCGCAGCAGATTGCGCATGAAGGCGGCGGTCAAGCCCTCGGCATCGTCGTAGGCGGCGAGCAGGCGGTCGCGGTCGTGCACCGGATCAACGCCCACCAGCACCCAGCCGCACGGGCCGGCGATCGCCGCCATGCGGGCGAGGAAGCGCACCGCCTGGGCCGGCGCCAGGTTGCCGATGGTCGAGCCGGGGAAGAACACCAGCACCGGTTCGGCCCGCGCCAGCGGCGGCAGCGGCAGCAGGCGGGTGAAGTCCGCCACCACCGGGACCACCGCCAGATCGGGCCGCTCGGCCGCCAGCCGGCTGGCCGCGGCGCGCACGAAACCGCCGGCGACGTCAACCGGGACATAGGCGCGGGCGCGCTCCAGCGCCGCCAGCAGCAGGCGGGTCTTGCGCATTGCCCCCGCCCCCGGCTCGACCACGGTGGCGCCGGGGCCGACCATCGCCGCCACCGCCGGCCCGGCCCGGCCGAGCAAGGCCGTCTCCGCCCGGGTCAGGTAATAGGTCTCAAGCCCGGTGATCCGCTCGAACAGCGCCGAGCCGGCGGCGTCGTAGAGGAAGCGGCAGGGAATCCGCCGCGGCCGTCGGGCCAGCCCGGCGAGCAGGGCGGCGGCGAAGTCGTTCATGCATCCTCCGCCAGACGCAGCCCCGCGAACTGCCAGCGCGACGAGGGCGGGAAGAAATTGCGGTAGGTCGGGCGGCAATGTCCGGCCGGCGTCGCCCAGCTGCCGCCGCGCAGCACGAACCGGCCGGCCATGAACTTGCCGTTGTATTCGCCGAAGGCGCCGTCTGGCGCCCGCCAGCCGGGATAGGGCCGGTGGGCGCTGGCCGTCCATTCCCACACATGGCCGTGGCACAGGCGCGGCGACGCGGCCTCCCACTCCTCCTCGGTGGGCAGGCGGGCGCCGGCCCAGCGGGCATAGGCATCGGCCTCCCACCACGACAGATGGCTGGCGGGAGCGGCCTCGTCGAGCGGCCGCCGGCCGGCCACCGTCATCACCGTCCATCCGCCGTCGTCGCGGCGCCAGTATTCCGGCGCCCGCCAGCCCTGGCGGCCGATCTCGTCCCAGCCGTCCTCCTGCCACAGCAGGGGCCTGCGATAGCCGCCATCGGCGATGAATTCCAGCATCTCGCCGTTGGTCACCGGCCGGGCGGCGATGCGGCAGGGGCGCAGCATCACCGGATGGCGCGGCGTTTCGTTGTCGAAGGCGAAGCCGGCGCCGCCATGGCCGATTTCGGCGATGCCGCCGTCGAGGGCGATCCAGCCGGGGGCGGCCGGCGGCCTGGCGCTCGGCTGGGCCTGCCGCCAGGCCGGCTCCGTCGGATTGCGGGCGAACAGCGCCAGCAGGTCGGTGACCATCAATTCCTGGTGCTGTTCCTCGTGGGCGAGGCCGAGGTCGAGGCGATCGCCGATCGGCGCGCGTTCGATCCACGCCGCAATCTTCGCGTCGACGGCATCGCGCCATGCCATCACCGCCGCCAGGGCCGGGCGGGTGAGCAGGCCCCGTTCCGCCCGCGGCGGACGCGCGCCGACGGTGTCGTAATAGGAATTGAACAGGGTGCGGAAGGCCGGGTCGAAGGCGGCGACGCCGCCCGGAGCCAGCAGGAAGGTCTCGAAGAACCAGGTGGTGTGGGCCAGATGCCATTTGATCGGGCTGGCATCGGCCATCGCCTGGGCCGCCATGTCTTCGGCGGTCAGGCCTTCGGTCAAGGCCACGCTCGCCGCCCTGGTCCGCCGGTAGCGCCCGATCTCGCTCATGCTCCATCCCCTTATGCCGAGTGATGCTCCTCGGCGTACTGGTTGGGGGCTCGCCCGGCGATCAGCTCCCGGTAGGCGCCGAGATAGGCCTCGGCCATGGCGCGGGCCGGCCGGGTCAGCGCCCGGCGGCGGGCGGCCCCGCCCATCGCCTCGCGCAGGCGGCGATCGGCCAGCAGCGTACGCAGGCCGGACGCCAGGGCGTCGGCATCGTCGGCCGGGACGAACAGCGCCGCGCCGCTCCACAATTCGCGCAAGGCCGCGGTGTCGCCCAGCAGCAGGGCGCAGCCGCCGAGTGCCGCCTCGGGGACGAAGGTGCCGGCGCCCTCGGCCGCCATGGCGACATACACGGCGGCGCGGTTGAACCACGGCGCCAGCTGGGCGGCATGCACGCGGCCCAGCGCGGTGACCCCCTCCAGCCGCAACGGCCGGCCGTTGCCGTCGAACTGGTCGCCCGCCACCACCATTGGCCAGGGCAGACTGCCGGCCACCCGCTCGATCGGCGCCGGCTGTGCCGGATCCTGGCGGATGGCGCCCACCGAGAGGATCACCGGCTCCTTCACCGCCGGGGCGTAGCGGCCGGGATCGCGGCCGTCATGGATGGTGCGCCCGCGGGCGATGCCGAAATTCCGCCCCAGCGCCGCCATCATCGTCGCCGTCGGCGTGACCACCATGTCGGCCCGCTCCAGCCCGTGGCTGAAGGCCACGCGGCAGCTCCGGCGCTGGTTGGCGTCGAGCCGGCCGTAGCTGGTGCCGATGCCCGGCGTGCCGGCCACCAGCACCTTGCCGCACCACGGCAGGCCGGCATGCAGATAGCCGGTGAGGTGGATCACGTCGGGATTGAACACCTCCTCGACTTCCATCAGCCACGAGGCGATGCGCTCGCGCTTGGCCAGGTGCTCGGGCACGCTGGGGGCCGCGGCCGGGCAGGGCAGCAACTCGACGCCCGGGATGCCGGCGTACTCGACGCGCTGGCCGGGCCGCGGCGGCGCGATCGCCGCCACCGCCACGTCGACGCCGAGCGCCGACAACTCGCGCACCAGGGTGTCGACGTGGGGCCAAGCGGCGCCCGGCGGCTCGACCGTCAGCAGGACGCTGGGTGGGGTGAAGCGCTGTGCCATGGAGCGTCCCTTCCTGCCAATGCGCCACCCATGCCACCACAAGCGACGGGATTCGCGGCGGACTCAGGCGAGGTATCGCCAGGCCCCGATGGGCTATCGAAATGGATGAGGGCCGAAAGACCGGGGACGATGTGGCGGCAGTCGCGCCGACGGAACGGCCTGGCGTCTCGAAAGCGGCGGCACTTAGACGAGAGGGGATGGAACTTTCCGCCGGGGTTACCCCCTCAGGTCATCTTACTTTGATCCGCATATATGCACACCTCCCGAATAACCAAACGGGACGGAAGCCGTTTCACAACAAGTTGTGGCAATAATATCAACGGGCAGCCTGATAATTATTTTACCATGACAAGAGGGTGGACATGGCCGTATTCGGTGAGATGGTTTCCGAAAACATTCCTAACCTGCGGCGATACGCGCGCGTTCTTGTACGCGACGCGGTACATGCGGAAGATTTGGTGCAGGACTGTCTTGAGCGGGCCATCTCGCGCGAACATTTGTGGCGGGAGGGAACCAACCTGAGGGCCTGGCTGTTCACCATCCTGCACAATCTGTACATCAACCAGTACCTCCGGCACGGATCGGTGGGCACCATGGTGCCGCTGCTCGATGAGCACAACCACCTGTCGTCGCCGGCGCGGCAGTACCACAGCGTCACCCTCAGGGATCTCGCCCGCGCCTTCGACCACCTGCCCGAGCAGGAGCAGCAGGTGGTGCTGATGGTCGGGGTCGACGGCATGCAATACGAGGACGCCGCCGCGGCCCTGGGGGTGCCGATGGGCACCGTCAAGTCGCGGTTGTCGCGCGCCAGGCGGCGGCTGCGCCGCCTGATGGACGGGGAGGGCGGCGAAGACGACCAGCGTCCACCGCCTCCCCGCGAAAAGGCGCTTTCCCGGGACGGACGGCCCGGGCGGTGACCATCACAATGGAGGAAGCATGATGCTGAAGACGATTCTGTCGACCACGGCGCTCGCCCTGATGCTGGCCGCCCCCGCGTGGGCCGCGGACGAGAACGACAGCAAGGTGCCGATGAACCAGCTGTCGCTGGCCGATTCGAGCGCCATCGCCAAGAGCACCGTCAACGACGCCGCCGGCAACAAGATCGGCAACATCGAAAGCCTGGCCGTCGACCCGCAGCGCGGGCAGGTGGCCTATGCCATCATCTCCGCCAACGGCAAGGACATCGCCGTGCCGTGGCAGCGGCTGCAGGCCGCGAACCTGCCCCAGACTTTCGTGCTCAACGCCGACAAGGCGTCGCTCGACAATGCTCCGTCGGTCGACCTCAGCAACCTCGCGCAGCTGGGCGACCCGCAGCAGCGCCAGCGCATCAGCGCGTTCTGGGACAACGTCCCGACCCAGCAGGCGCAGACGCCGTCGGCCAAGCCTGAACAGGATCGGGAGAAATAGGACGGATTGAGCGGCCCCGTGATGCCCGGGTCGAGCCGGACATCACGGGACATGGCCGATCAGCGGCCAATCTGGCTGGCGTCCGGGGTGGTGAGGCCGAGCTGGGAGGCCGCCACCACGGCGCGGGTGCGGTTGTTGACGTTAAGCGCCTTCAAGATCGCGGTGACGTGCAGCTTCACCGTGCCTTCGGCCAGTTGAAGCACGCGGGCGATCTCCTTGTTGGACTTGCCCTGGCCGAGCAGGGCCAGCACCTCGCGCTGGCGCGGCGTCAGGAACGACACGGCGCTTTCGCTGGCCAACGGCCCGCTGTCCGAGGGACCGCCCTGTTCGAGCAATGCCGGCGGCAGATAGACGCCGCCCGACAGCACCAGTTTCAACGCCGACAGCATCACCCGGCTGGACGACGTCTTGGGGATGAACCCGGCCGCCCCCAGGTTGACCGCCTGCAGCACATGGCGGCGGTCGTCGGACGCCGACAGGATGATGATCGGAACCTGATCGGGCGCCGTCTCCTTCAGGCGCTGCAAGCCTTCGCTCCACACCATGCCGGGCATCGACAGGTCCAACAGGACGATGTCGATGTCCCTCTCGCGTTCGACGATTTCGATGGCCTGCCGGAAATCACTGGCTTCGACGATGGTGAGCGGGCCGCCCAGCTGGTCGAGGACGTGCCGGAGGCCGTCACGGAAAAGCTCATGGTCATCGGCTATCAGGATCTTCATCTTCCCCACCATTCCCTTTCGGACCACCATCGGCGGGACTTGGCATCCCGCTGCTCGATCTACTGCCGTCCCAGTCGGCCACCTGCGAACAAGCGGACCGGCGCACCACCACGGGACAGGACGAGAGAGGTTATCGCCTCAAATATGCCGCCGCGTCCCTATGGAAAAGGTTTGTGCACCTCTCGTAAGAGCCCACTTGCCGACCTCTTTCGCACTTGCAAAATTATGCTTTGGGGCAAGGAATGCAATATGAAGGTCGGCGGCTCGCCGACGAGCATACTATGGACATAAAGACTCATTACATAAATACAATTCGGCCAATCGATAGCCGCGCCCAGGGCAGCGGTGGCCAGCAGGCCTACCGCTTCAGGACGGTTCGATGTTACCATTGCCGGGGCTGTTTGGGCGGAAGCCAGACCCCGAGCCAACGTAGGAGAACGAGATGGGCCGCCGCCGCGATGTGGCAATTGGACAACGTTACCAGCCGATCGATACCACCGCCCTGTGGGAAGTGTTCGAATTGACCAAGGACGCCATCGGCATCCAGCACGCACGGGTGGTGCGGGTCGGCGAACCCACGGAAGTCAAGATGATCGCCGTGTCGGCGCTCAAGGACCCCCGGCTCTACCGTCCGCTGGCGGAAGGCGGGGAGAGTGCCTGAAGTCTATTCCTCCGATCGGCCATCTTCCGCCCAGGGGGCCGGCACCAATCGAGGGCGGGGGTGCGTTTTGCCTTGCTTGCGCCATAAACCGGCCTTAAGTCGCGGGTCGACTCGACCCGCCCGAAGGAGGTGACCTTGGCCCGCCGCCGTATCCGCCGTGGACAGCAGGACTGGCACATCTGGTTCAAGCTGGCCAAACTGGTGATGCTGGTGGGCGCCATCGGCGCCGCCGCGTTCTACGCCTACGAGGTCGGTCAGCGCCTGGCGATGGAGGAGATCGGCGGGCTGCGCCATCAAATCGAACAGCTGACCACGGCCGAGGCCGGCCGCAAGGAAGAGGTCGCCGGCCTCACCGCCGAGTTGGCCGACGCCAAGAAGCGCGCGGACGAGTACCAGGCCCGCTACGAGCAGATCGCCCCGTCGGACGAGATGAAGGACATCCTCGCCCTGGTGCGCGCCAAGCTGGCGTCGGGCCTGGAGGCGAAGCGCCTGGCATTCGTCATCTCCCAGGCCGAACGGCCGCGCCGCTGCGGCGAGGCCGCGACCAAGCGCTTCATGGTCAAGACGGCCAAGTTCGACGGCGAATCCACCTGGGTGCGCTTCTCCGACCTGATCACCATCACCGCCCAGGGCGCCGGCGGCAACAACGGCACCGAGCAATGGTTCGACCCCGACAAGCCGGTGTCGTTCACCTTCACCGCCATCGGCGGCAAGGAGGGCAAGATCGAAGGCAAACTGCCGATACAGTATTCGATGGTGGTGAAGAACGGCGAGTACCGCTTCACCATCGTGCCGAGCGCCCGCGGCTTCGTCGAGGTCACCGGCGACCGCTGCGAGTACCGCGGCTAGAAGGCCCTCCCCCGCCCAGCGGGGAGATGGCCAAAAAAGGAGGCGCCCCGCGAGGAGGCGCCTCCAATCACTTGCCGTCCGGCGATGCTCAGCCGGGAAGGCTCCAGATGTCCGGGGACTTGGAAACGCGGGCGGCGAACTTTTCCAGTTCGGTCTGCATTTCCGTCGGCAGACGGTCGCCGAACTTGGCGAAGTGCTCCTTGATCCCCTCGACCTCGGCCACAGCGCCGTCCTTGTTGATGTCGGTGATCGACTTGAACTGGTCACGGGTGAATTCCATGCCGGTCCAGGTGATGTCCTCGTGCTTGGGCATCAGGCCGAAGGGGCTCTCCACCGCGCCGACGCGGCCGCGGACACGGTCCACGACCCACTTCAGCACCCGCATGTTCTGACCGTAGCCCGGCCAGATGAACTTGCCCTGCTCGTTCTTGCGGAACCAGTTGGTGCGGAAGACCTTGGGCAGCTTCAGGTCCTTGCGGCTGCCGAAGCTGACCCAATGCTTCCAGTAATCGCCCATGTGGTAGCCCATGAACGGCAGCATGGCGAAGGGATCGCGGCGGATGCCGGTCACGCCGATCGCCGCCGCGGTGGCTTCCGAGCCCATGGTGGCGGCCATGAACACGCCATGGTTCCAGTCGTAGGACTCGTAGACCAGCGGGAAGGTCTTGGACAGGCGACCGCCGAACAGGAAGGCGCTGATCGGCACGCCCTCGGGGTCTTCCCACGCCGGATCGATGGTCGGGCACTGCCCGGCCGGCGCGGTGAAGCGGCTGTTGGGATGGGCGCCGAGGACGCCCTTGCCGGGAGCCCACTCGTTGCCCTGCCAATCGATGCCATGGGCCGGCGGTTCGCCGTCCATGCCTTCCCACCACACGTCGCCGTCGTCGGTGAGCAGCGTGTTGGTGAAGATGGTGTTGCCCTTCTTCAGGGTCTCCATCGCCATCGGGTTGGAGTTGTAGGCGGTGCCGGGCGCGACGCCGAAGAAGCCGTATTCCGGATTGATGGCCCGCAGCGTGCCGTCCTTGCCGGGCTTGATCCAGGCGATGTCGTCACCCACGGTCCAGGCCTTCCAACCTTCGAATTCGGTCGGCGGCACGATCATGGCCAGGTTGGTCTTGCCGCAGGCGCTGGGGAACGCGGCGCCGATATAGGTCTTCTCGCCCTTGGGGCTTTCCAGGCCGAGAATCAGCATGTGCTCGGCCAGCCAGCCCTCGTCGCGGGCCATGGTCGAGGCGATGCGCAGCGCCAGACACTTCTTGCCGAGAAGCGCGTTGCCGCCGTAGCCGGAACCATAGGACCAGATCTCGCGGGTTTCGGGATAGTGGACGATGTACTTCTTCGAGATGTCGCCCTCGCACGGCCACGGCACGTCCTTCTGGCCCGGCTTCAGCGGGGCGCCGACGGAGTGGATGCAAGGAATGAAGTCGCCGTTGTCGCCCAGCACGTCCAGCACCTTCTGGCCCATGCGGGTCATGATGCGCTGGTTGACCACCACGTAGGGCGAATCGCTGATTTCGACGCCGATATAGGCGATCGGCGAGCCCAGCGGACCCATGCTGAAGGGGATCACGTACATGGTGCGGCCGGCCATGCAGCCGTCGTAGACCTTCTTCAGGGCCGCGCGCATTTCCGCGGGGTCCATCCAATTGTTGGTCGGACCGGCATCGCCCTTCTTCGCCGAGCAGATGAAGGTACGCTCCTCGACCCGGGCCACGTCGCTGGGATGCGAGCGCGCCAGATAGCTGTTGGGCCGCTTCTTGGGGTCGAGCTTCACGAAGGTACCGGCCGCCACCATCTTCTGGCAGAGCGCCTCGTTCTCGGCCTCGGAGCCGTCACACCAATGGATATCGGTGGGCTTGCACAAAGCCGCGATTTCTTCGACCCATTTCAAAAGCTTCTGGTTCTTCGTCGGTGCCTTAGCAGACATGGTCTTGCGTCTCCCCGCTGTTGTTCCGCTATGTCAATGAGAGTTCCGCTCGGCGCAGCCAAGCCACTGGCGCGACCCGTCGCCGCCAGGGAATGGCGAAAGATAGCCATAAGCGGCAGCGGGAGCAATGCCGAAGATACGATTGCTTTAAGCCGAGGTACGGTTTAGCGGCCCGGCTGGACCGATTATAAAACCTTCTTCATAGCCCGCGGGCATGCCGCGCCAGGGCGGCAAGGACGGTGCGGGCATCTTCCGGCCCGGCGAGAGGCTGGTCGAAGGCGAGGCGGCCAACCGCGTCGTCGCGGGCGAAGTCGCAGCCGTCGACATCGATCCCCACCATCCGCCACCCCGCGCCGCCGCCGGCGAGCACAGCCACCGCATCGGCATGGTCGTCGTTCATATGGGCGAGGATGCCGGGTTCGGCCTCGGTCATCGCGCGGGTGACGGCGGGGTCGAGGCCGAAGGGGGCGTCGAACCATACGGCGCGGGCGAAGCCGCCGACGAAATGGGCCTTTTCCGGCCGCACCCGCCACAATCCGAAATCGGCGAAGCCGGCATAGAGCGCGGCGGCGGGATGAAGGGCGAGGAAGCGGCGCAGCAGCCGATCGTCGCCGGTCGGCTCGGCGATGCCGCCGAGGCTCACCCGGGGGCCGGTCTGGGGGTTGGGAAGGCCGTCGGTGCCGTCGAACAGCAGCGACACCCTGGCGTCGGCGGCGAGGTTGCGGGTGTGGTCGGCCAGGCCCGACAACAGCAGCAGCGGCGTCAGGTCGTGGTCGAGCGCCACCGTCACCAGCGACGCATAGGGCGCGCCGGCCAGGCAGGTGGCCAGCGCCGCCTTGCGACGGCCGCGCGCCACCCGGCGCAAGGCGTGGCGGTTGTCGGTTGGCATGTCACCGTTCATCGTGTCCCTCCTGCCGGACCGGGGCGCACAAGGCGTCATCCGCCAACCTGCACCAGGTTCGCTTATACCCACTGCGCCAGCATCGCCACCAGGGGAATATCGGCGGGAGGCATGGGCAATTCGGCCATGCCGCCGGGACGCAGCCAGGCCAGCCGCTGGCCCTCGTGCGGGATCGGGGCGCCCTGCCAGACCCGGACGGCATAGAGCGGCATCAACAGGTGGAAATGGTCGTAGTCGTGCGAGGCGAAGCCGATCGGGGCGAGGCAGGATTCCGCCGTGTCGACGCCCAGCTCCTCGGCCAATTCCCGCACCAGCGCCTGTTCCGGGGTCTCGTCCGGCCCGACCTTGCCGCCCGGGAATTCCCACAGGCCGGCCATCGACCGGCCCGGCGGCCTGGTGGCCATCAGCACGCGGCCGTCGGGATCGATCAGGGCGGCGGCGGCGACCAGCACCTTGGGCCGCGCCGCGTGGGCCGCCCGCCAGGCGTCGCGCTCCAACGCGAACACCGGCATCACCACGCTCTGGCCACGCGCCGGCATGCCGACGGTCTCAAAGCCGGCGCGGACCAGTCCGGCCTTTTCCAACACCCGGTGCGAGGCGCGGTTGTCCGGGTGGGCAGAGGCCCATACCCGCGTGTAGCCGAGATCGGCGAACAGGTGGCGGACCAGGCGGCGCACCGCCTGGGTGGCCAAGCCCTCGCCCCACCATGCGCGCCCGACCCAATAGCCGAGTTCCGGCGTGCCGTCGCGCTCCAGCCCGAAGCCGACGCAGCCGGCCAGCCGGCCGTCGGCAGTGCGTTCCATCGCCACCACCGCCGCGGCGCCGGCCGCCCGCTTGGCCTCTATCATCGCCAGGAACGCCCGCGCGTCGTCGAGGCCGAAGGGATGGGGAAGGTTGGCGGTGAGCCGCACCACCTCCCAGTCGTCGAGCAGCCTGGCCAGTTCGGGCAGGTCGGCATCGACCGGCGGCCGCAGGCGCAGTTCGGCGGTGAGCAGGCGATGTCCCGCCCACACCGTTCCCGGCCGCCGGCAGCCTTCGGTCATGCTCAGGTCCGATACGACCCGTTGATGTCGATGTAGCCGTGGGTGAGGTCGCAGGTCCACACCGTCGCCTTGCCCTTGCCCAGGCCGATGTCGACGGCGATGACGATATCGCGCCCCTTCATGTGCAGGGCGACCGGCGCCTCGTCGTAGCCCTCGGCCATTTGGCCCTTCTCGGCCACCAGCACGCCGCCGATGCGGATGGCCAGGCGGTCGCGGTCGGCCTTCTCGCCGGCCTTGCCCACCGCCGCGACGATGCGTCCCCAATTGGGGTCCTCGCCGGCGATGGCGGTCTTGACCAGGGGGGAATCGGCGATCGACTTGGCGATGCGCCGCGCCGCCTTGTCGCCGACGGCGCCGGTGACGGCGACTTCGACGAACTTGGTGGCGCCCTCGCCGTCGCGGATCACCTGCTGCGCCAGATCCAGCAGCAAATCGTTCAGCTTGGCGCGGAAATCGGCGAGGCGCTTGTCCTTGGCGTCGTCGACCGGCCGGTTGCCGGCCTGGCCGGTGGCGAACAGCAGCAGGGTGTCGCTGGTCGAAGTGTCGCTGTCGACGGTGATGCAGTTGAACGAGCGGTCGACGCCCTTGACCAGCAGCTTGTGCAGCACCGAAGCGGGCAGGCAGGCGTCGGTGAAGACGTAGGCGAGCATGGTCGCCATGTCGGGCGCGATCATGCCGGCACCCTTGCAGATGCCGTTGATGGTCACCGCGACGCCGTCGATGGACGCGACGCGGGTGGCGCCCTTGGGGAAGGTGTCGGTGGTCATGATCGCCCGCGCCGCCTCGGCCCAGGCATCCGCCGACAGCTTGGCGTGCGCCTCGGCCAGGTGGGCGGTGATCTTGCCGTCGTCGAGCGGCACCCCGATGGTGCCGGTCGACGACACGAAGACCTCGGACTTCCGGCATCCCGCCACATCGGCGGCCTTGGCCACGGTGCGCTCGACCGAGGCGGTGCCGGCGGCGCCGGTGAAGGCGTTGGCGTTGCCGGAATTGACCACCAGCAGCCGGGCGCGGCCCTTGCCGGCGGCGTGCCGGCACCAGTCGACCGGGGCCGAGCAGGTGAGCGAGCGGGTGAACACCCCGGCGACCGTGGTGCCGGGGGCCAGTTCAGCCAGCAGCAGGTCGGGCCGCCCGACATAGCGGATGCCGCAGGCGTGGCCGGCGAGGCGCACGCCCGCCAGCGCCGGCAGGGCCGGAAACCCTGCCGGCGCCAAAAGGGATTGCGCCGTCATGGTCAGTTCTTCGCCGGCTCGTCGGCCAACGGCGAGCCGTCGGGGGCGAACCGCTTGACCTTGGCCTTGGCGCGGATGTCGGCAACCATCTTCTGGGCCATTTCCTCGGCCACCCGCTCGCGCAGCACCGGCTTGGCCTCCTCGAACGGCGGCGGGCTGGTGAGGCGGCGATCCTCGACCTTGATGACGTGCCAGCCGAATTGCGACTTGACCGGATGCGACGAGATCTCGCCCACCTTCATGGCGAATGCGGCTTCGGCGAACACCGGCACCATTTCACCGCGGGTGAAATAGCCGAGGTCGCCGCCGTTCTGCTGGGCCGACGGGTCCTTGGACTTGGACTTGGCGACGTCGGCGAAGTTCGCCCCGGCCTTGATGTCGGCGATGGCGGCGTTGGCGGTTTCCTCGCTCTCGGTCAGCACGTGGCGGGCATGAACCTCGTCCTCGGGCTTGAACTGGGCGACGAACTGGTTGTAGCGCTGCTTCAGCATGTCCTCGTTGACTTCGGCGCGCAGCCGCTTGGCCATCCAGCCCTTGCGCAGCACGGTGTCCTCGGCCGCCTTCATCGCCCGCTTGACGTCGCCATCGTTCTGGATGCCCTCCTTGCGCGCGGCCTCGGTGACCAGCATGTTGTTGACCAGCGCGTCGAGGAGAACGGGATAGGGCGCCTGCGCCATCTGCGGCGGCAGGCTGTGCTGGAACTCCGCCACCTGGGAAAGGTGGATCTCGGTGCCGTTGACGACGGCGGCCACCGGGTCCTTCTCTGCGGCCATGGCCTGCGGAGCGGCAATGCCGGCAGCGACGGCCAGCGCAAGCGCACTGCGGCGCGCGGTCAGGATCTTCATCAATGGTTTTCCTTCTTCGTACCGGGACAGCGCGCCCGCGCGCGCCCGCTTCTCCCAAGGTTTGAAGCACAACCCGGGTGCCCGCACAAGAGAAGCCTGGACCTTCCCCCCGTTCTTCCTCCGATGCGCGTTGCCGCGGATACGATGAAGGCCCTACTCCCACGAGGGGAGAGGGCCTCCAAGGGGACCGCGACGGGGGCACCTAGTCCCAATCAAACCGACCCGTTGCCGAACCGATTCTGCCTCCGCCTTCCGAACCCGGTTTCCCGGATTGGTCAGCGAGGGCTGGGAACCAATCCTCCTCGCCTGTCCATCGCTGCATATGGGACGGCCGGAACGTTGGCAAAGGGGTCTCCCCCTCTGCGTTCCGCCCATCCCCGAATGGTTGATACCGGCCGACGATCGAACAGACTCGGCGGCCGGTATTCAGCCGCCGTTGAGGCGGCGGCCAAGGGCCGCGGACGCGGCCCGCCCGGCTAGGGGCGATACAGCCGGCCTTTTCAAAGGCCGGCT
>Ga0265331_10000106_pt1 | contig 113406 bp, 110 predicted proteins | sample 41923metaG_FD_202088 | JGI IMG/M metagenome (GOLD analysis project Ga0265331, IMG submission 202088) | Rhizosphere microbial communities from Carex aquatilis grown in University of Washington, Seatle, WA, United States - 4-19-23 metaG | ecosystem: Host-associated > Plants > Roots >... | reverse complement strand
GATCCATCGCTTCCGCGCGCACAAGGTTATCATCGCGACCGGCGGTTATGGGCGTGCCTATCTCTCCTGCACTGGCGCGCACACGCAGACGGGCGATGGCAACGCGATGGTGTTGCGTGCGGGCCTTCCGTTGCAGGATATGGAATTCGTGCAATTCCACCCCACCGGCATTTTCGGCGCGGGCGTTCTCATCACCGAGGGCGTGCGCGGTGAAGGCGGCTATCTCACCAATTCCGAGGGCGAGCGCTTCATGGAGCGTTATGCGCCGAGCGCGAAAGACCTTGCTTCGCGCGACGTGGTGAGCCGCGCGATGACGATTGAAATTCGCGAAGGACGCGGCGTGGGCCCGAACAAGGACCACATCTACCTGCACCTATCGCATCTGGACCCGAAGATCATTCACGAACGCCTGCCCGGCATCAGCGAAAGCGCGCGCATCTTTGCGGGTGTGGACGTGACCAAGGAACCGATCCCGGTTCTGCCGACCGTGCATTACAACATGGGCGGCATTCCCTGCCTTTACACGGGCGAAGCTGTGACCTTGAAGGACGGCAACCCCGATACCGTTGTGCCGGGCCTGATGGCGGTGGGCGAAGCGGCTTGCGTGTCCGTCCACGGCGCCAACCGGCTGGGTTCGAACTCACTGATCGACCTCGTGGTGTTCGGGCGCGCCGCAGGTATGCAGGCCGCCAAAACGGTGACACCCGGAGAAGCCCACGCCGACTTGCCGAAGGACGCCGGTGACAACGCGCTCGCGCGGCTGGACAAATATCGCAACGCCAAGGGCGGCACGCCGACCGCGCAAATACGGCTGGCCATGCAAAAGGCGATGCAGGAAGACGCAGCCGTCTTCCGCACAGGTGAGACCCTGAAACAGGGCCGCAAGCGGATCGATGCCATTTACAAGACGCTTGGCGACGTGTCGGTGAGCGATCGCTCGATGATCTGGAACAGCGATCTCGTGGAGACGCTGGAACTGGAAAACCTCATGCAACAGGCGCTGGTGACCATCGAAGGCGCGGTCACGCGTGAGGAATCGCGCGGCGCACACGCCCGCGAAGATTTCCCGGACCGTAACGACCAGACATGGATGAAGCACACGCTGGCGTGGCTCGATCCGGCGAATGGCTGGGTGAAACTCGACTACCGGCCGGTGCACGATTACACGCTGTCCAACGAGGTCGAATACATTCCGCCGAAGAAGCGCGTGTACTAACCCTCAATTCAAGGCGTGCAGCGCGGCGCTTATTTCGCCGGCCTTTGCCCGCTTGAACGCGATGCAGGCTTCGATCTTCTCCCTGGTCTGGGCGAGCACCCGGTCGGTGCCCTCAAGTTCATGCACCTTGGGGCCAAAGAATGAATCCGCATCCGTGATTGCGCTTGCATCGCAGGCGATGGCGAGGATTTTTGGGGCGTCACCAAAGCCTTGCGCAGAGATACGCGCCTTGACCGCTTCGAAATCATGGGTGGTCCATCTCCACAATTCCTCACGGGCGACGGGATCCGGCGGCCAGAATTGATAGAGGAAATACATCTCGCCGATGCGCACGCGCGGCGTGAGGGCCATGCCCAGGAATTTGCGCAAGTAAGCACGATCTTCGGAGCCCGCCATCGAATGGATCAGACTGCGACGGAGAAACTCGTCGTTCGATGACGCGTAGAACGCCAGGACCTTGTCGCCGAATCCGGGTCTATCGGCGATGAAACCGGCGCGAACGGCTTCGTCCATCAAGCCTGGGGCGATGCCGCCAGTATCTTTTCCATTGCTGTCGAGGAAGCGTTCGGCGGCCGCGGCCAGCGCTTCGATGGTTTGCCGATCGCGCGCTTCTTCCACCATCAGGCGCACAAAGCCCTGACGCGCCAGCGTATCCGCAGGCGCTTCCCCGGGCTTTGCCGCCAGGCCCAACGATTTGAGGCGCGGCGCGAACAGGCGCGAAACCAGCGCGCGGTAGGCCGGAAGGTCGGCAGGCGCGAGGATATTGATGCGCAGATTGCGCAACGCATCGTCGATCCCTGTGAAATCGGCGGCATCGCTGTCGCCCAACGCGTCCCACCGTGCGGTGGGCGCAATGGCTGCCAGCACCTTGAAGAAATCCCGCGCCGAAATGCGGCCTGCACGCAGGGCTGCTTCGGCGTTGAAGAACAACGTCAGCTGGTCGGCTGCATCGAGCGATGGTGCCGCAGCTATCAACGCACTCCATCCATTGCGGTCGAACGCATAACGGTAATACCCACGCCCCTCGGCATTCGGGATCACCGCTTTCGGACACGAAGCACCGACAACCAGATCCGCGGACTGACCGTTCAACATTTCACAAATCTTGTTCCCGCCTTCGCCTTTGACGCACATGGGGATACCCCACGACTGCGAATGGGGCTTGTGGCCGATGGGAGTGTATGGGGATTGCGAAACCGCAATGGCCGCGTATCGGGAAGGCTTGCGGCAATCGCCGACACTGACAAGCGGCACGCCCGGCTGATCGATGAAGCTGCCGAATGACTGCCCCAACTCGGCCTGCCCGCGAACATGAGATGCATCGTGTTTGGCAATGATGCCGATAAAGTCCCCGGCGGTCGCGTTGCCGCGAGCGAATGTCGTCAGGTAATCATGCACGCCAGCGCGCCAGTTTTCTTCACCGACATAGCTTTCGAACATGGAGAGAACGGCCGAACCCTTGCTGTAGGTGATATCGTCGAAGGCGTTGGCGATATCATCTGGATTGTTGGCGGGCTGGTGGATCTTGCGGGCAAAGGTGGATTCATCGAGGGTCATCACCTCCAGGCCGGATTTCGTGGTTTCGCGGGTGAATTCCCAATCGGGCATCACCATCGCGGCGGCCTTGCTTTCCATCCAGGAGGCGAATGCTTCGTTGAGCCAGATGTCGTCCCACCACTTGGCCGTCACCAGATTGCCGAACCATTGGTGCGTGATCTCATGGGCCTGGGTCACCAACCCGTCACGGCGTTGTTCCAGCGGCGCGTCGTTTGACATCAGCAGGTAGCGCTCGCGATAGGTGATCGCGCCCGCGTTTTCCATCGCGCCGGACGCGAAATCCGGGATCGCAAGCGTATCGAGCTTCGAAAAGGGAAAGCCGATCCTGAAATAATTTTCGAGTGCGAGGATGATCTTAGGCGTGAGGGAAAGCGCATAGCGGATACGCGCGCCCTGCCCCTTCGCGGCGATGCCGCGCAACGGCAGCGGTGTTTTGCGCCACGCATTGGGCGGCAAGGTGCCGCCGTCCACGATGTCGAACGGCCCGATGGCGAAGGCGACGAGATAGGTCGGCAAGGCCTCGGTCGGCGCGAAGACCGTGCGTGTCAGGCCGCCCGCCAGTTTCTCACTGCGCCGCGGCAATGTGTTTGCGATCACCTTGTCGGTGCTCGGAGCCGTTATGGTTATGTCGAACGGGGTTTTGTAGCCGGGTTCATCGAAGCAGGGGAAGGCTCTGCGTGCGTCGATGTTTTCGAATTGGGTGACCGCGTACCGGTCTCCTCCCGATTTCACTTTGTAGAGGCCGGCAAGCGAGGTGTTGAATGGCGCATCGTAATCGAAGATCAGGGTCGCCTTGCCTGCCGGAATTTTGGTGGCGAAAACAAGCTGGGCGACGCCGGATTTGTCCACCTGCGCGTAGTGCGCCGCGATGCTGCGGCGATTCACGCGGGCCGTCACCGCTGACATCTTCAGGTCCAGTCCGTGGATGAACATTCTCGTCCGCGGCTCGGCGAAAACGACATCGATTTCGGCGTGACCCGAGAAGCGATTCTTGGCCGGATCGATTGTTAGCGCCAACCGGTAATGCTGCGGGGTCACCCCCGGCGGCAATTGACCCAGAGGTATCGCTGGGACGGAAGCGGCGGAAGCAACCCATGCAGCAAAGAAGGTTGCAACCAAGAGGCTTAAACCGGGGACAAATCGCATTGGCACATCGCGAACGGGCAACGCACTATAGATAAGCCAAGCTTCATGCGAAGCGGGCCGATCTCACAATCGCGTGCGGGCTTTGTTGCACCGCAATGGCGATTGCAGGATGGCGGAACCTTTCCCCGCGGTTATAGTTTTCATATTTGGGCAAGGCCTGCGCCCCATTCCGGTCAAAATTCGTTCAGAAGCGGTTCAGCGCGTGGGCGACAGGATGGATTTCATCACAGTTGGCTCGGGGCAATCGCACCGGTCACAGAGGAGATTGAAGATATGAAAAAGAGCAAAGCGATTCTGGCGACGGCGCTTCTGGCCTTCGGCGTCACCACTGCGGGGGCGATGGCCCAACCCTATGGCGGAAGAGACCGCAACGACGATCGCTATGATCGCCGTCATTACAGCTGGGGCGAGGATTGCCGCGACCAGCGCAACCAAAACGGCACAACCGGCGCTGTGATCGGCGCAATCGCGGGTGGTCTGCTTGGTGCTGGCGTCAGCCATGGCAATGCGGGCGCCGCCATAGGCGGTGTGATCATTGGCGGCATCGCGGGCAACGCCATCGGTCGCGATGTCGATTGCGGCAACCGGCGCTATGCGATCCGCGCCTATGATGATGGCTTTAACGGCCCAATCGGCCAGGAATATGGCTGGCGCGGCGAAGGCGGCGTCTATGGCTCATTCGTGCCGGTCCGGGAATATCGCCGCGGCCGTATGGCTTGCCGCCAGTTCCGCACCATCACCTATCGTCATGGTGAGCGCTTCGTCCGGGAAGGCCGCGCGTGCCGCGAACGCGACGGTTACTGGCACACCTACTAAGACTTAGAGTATGTCCGACAGAACCGGACCCCGGAAAAACCGGGGTCCGGTTCTTGTTGTTTGGGACGATGGCTTGCGGCGATGGACGGAACGTGGGGCGAACTTCTGAAGGCTGACCGCCTCGCGCGACTGGCACTTGTTTGCCTGGGCATCTGGCTCAACGCGGCCGATGCATTGGTCACCGCAACCGCGATGCCGAGCATCGTGCGCGATATTGGCGGCTATGCCTATTTCGCGTGGCCGGTGGCGACCTATCTGCTAGGCGCGATCATCGGCGGGGCGAGCGCAGGGCGGCTTTCCGAGCGCGGCGGTTTGCGCTGGGCACTTTCGCTGTCTGCGGGAATTTATCTTGGCGGATGCATCGTGAGCGCTTTGGCGCCCTCGATCGCGTTGTTCCTCACGGGGCGCGCATTGCAGGGAATAGGAGCGGGACTGATCGTGGGGGCTTGTTATGTCGCCATGGGCATCCTGTTTCCGAAGGAACTTTGGCGGCGCGTTCTTGGCGCCATCTCGGGCGTCTGGGGAGTTGCAACCCTGCTTGGGCCGCTGCTCGGCGGTTTGTTCGCCGAACATGGCAATTGGCGATTGCTGTTCTGGATGTTCGCAGCACAAGCGCTCGTTTTCGCTCTTGCCGCATGGAAGCTGGTGCCGCCGGATGCCGTGGAGACTGGCAAGGCGCGCGTGCCCGTGCGCACCTTGGCGATTTTGGGCTTCGGAATCGTGGGCTACATGATTGCAGGCGTTGCAGGCGTGCTTGCGATTTCAAGCATTGCAGTTCTGTGCGGCACCGTTCTGTTCGTGATCGCATTGCGTGCGGATGCAGCTTCTCCCGTGCGGCTTTTTCCGCGACAGGTCGCCGATATCGGCGGTGAAGCCGGGCGCGGATATGTGGCGCTGTTTGCGTTCTGCGCCTCCGCCGTTGGCTTTGGCGTTTATGGAGCGGCCATTCTGCAAACGCTCTACGGGCTTTCGCCATTGGTCGCGGGCTATGTGATCGGCGCCGAAGCGATGGGATGGACGGTCGCAGCACTCATCGTCGGCGAGTTTCCACAAACATGGGACAAGGCCTGCATTCGCAGCGGCGCGACGCTCATCCTTCTGGGCGTGAGTTCGCTTGCCTATACCTTCAACAGCGGATCGTTGTTGCTGGTGCTGGTTTCGGCCACCGTGCTCGGCGCGGGGTTCGGCGCAAGTTGGGCTTACGTCACCCGTGCGGTGCTGGAGCACTTGCCGGAAACAGAGCGTGCGGTCGGATCATCGGCGATACCGGCGGTGCAGATGGTGGGCAATGCCATCGGATCGGCAGGCGCGGGCATGATCGCCAACGCATTGGGGTTGGCGAGCGGCATCAACCGGGTAGATGCCGCCGCCATCAGCTTCTGGCTGTTTGCGGCGGCGGCTCCCGTGGCGTTGTTCGGATGGGTATGCGCCTGGCGGCTTTCATCGCCGGACACCAGCACCAACTGAGCGGCGTTACTTTCCCTTCCACTGCGGCGGACGCTTTTGCGCGAACGCTTGTGGGCCTTCGATGAAATCCTCGCTGCGAAACATTGCGGCGATAGCAGGGTAATTGCGCTGGTTCTCGACCGCCGCCTGTACCGATGGTTCGGCAAGGCCTCGGATCACGGCCTGTTTGGAAGCACGCACCGACATCGGGCTCAGTTCGAGGATCTGCTTGGCCCATGCCTTTGCGGTGGCCATCAACTGCGCGGGGGCGACCACCTCGTTGACGAAGCCAAGGGATTTGCCTTCGGCCGCACTCACGCGCCGCCCGGTCAGGATCATGCCAAGGGCCTGCTTGGTACCGATCTCCCGGGGCAGGCGATGCAGGCCGCCCGCCAGCGCCGCCAAGCCCACCCGGGGCTCGGGAAGCGCGAAGATGGCCCCTTCCGAGGCTATGATGATGTCGCAGGCCAACGCGATCTCGAAGCCGCCGCCCATGGCGATGCCATTCACAGCCGCGATCAGGGGCTTTTCGAGGTCAAAGCGGTTGGTGAGGCCCGCGAAGCCCGATTTCGGCCAGCTCATCTTGCCGCCCGAGGCCTGGTATTTGAGGTCGTTGCCAGCCGAGAAGGCCCTGTCGCCTGCCCCGGTCACGATGGCGACCCATTGCTCAGGATCGTTCTGAAAATCGTCGAAAACGGCCGAAAGCTCCTCGCTGGCCGGAGCATGGATGGCGTTCATCACCTCGGGCCGGTTGAGGGTGATGAGGGTCAGTGCCCCTTCCCGTTCGACCTTGCAGAATTCGTGAGCCATGAGCGTCCCCTTTGTTGTCTAAGGTAAATCTTCGCCGTCTTTCGCACCGTTCGGCAAGGGTTGGGTAACCATTTAATCCTAGCCTAAGCGTCCATAACACAATGGATTTTGAGGCGATGCCGGAGACCTGGACCGTCAATACCGGGGAACGGACCTACGGGCCCTATACAATCTCCCAGCTCCAGGCTTTCGCCGCCGAAGGTCGGCTTGCGCCGCATTCCCTTGTCGCGCGCACCGGCGAGCAGACTTACCGTGCGGCCAGCGAAGACCCCGACCTCGCAACCCTGTTTCGCGCGGGCCGCTCCGCGGCCGCCGTGGCGCAAGCGCTGCGCAGCGACCAGCCGCAACGCTCCTTCGGGCGCAAGGAAGAAGACGCGGAGCCGAGCGAGCTTTCGCATTATATCGTCATGGCCGACATGAAATCGCGTTCGGCGGCGGGCATCGAGGAAGAGGTGTTCAATCTCGGTCCTGCCTACAAGGTGCTGCCGCAAGTCTGGCTGCTCACCTGCGATCTCAGCATCAACGCGGTGCGCAATACGCTGGTGCAGAAACTCGGCAAGCTCGACATGCTGTTCGTGGTCGACGCCACACGCGATCGCGCGGCCTGGTTCAATTTCGGCCCGGAGGCGGATGCGCGCATCCGCAGGCTGTGGGCACGCGCCAGTGAAACACGCAAAACGGCACAAGCCTCCTGATGTTCTTGCCCGCAAAGGCCGGGTAAGAAACCTATCCAACCGCTTTCATTTCCGCCCGAAATCGCTGGTGGTTCTGCACATAGTGATGGGCCGAAAGCTTGACCATTGCCCGCTCGCCTTCCGACAGCTGGCGCACAACGCGCGCGGGCGCGCCCACGATCATCGAACCATCCGGAAACTCCTTGCCCTCCGTCACCAGCGCGTTCGCGCCGACAATGCATTCGCGGCCTATCTTGCAGCGATTCAACAGTGTCGACCCCATACCGATCAGCGAATTGTCGCCAATGGTTGCGGAATGCAGGATGACGTTGTGGCCAACGGTTACGTTCGCGCCGATGGTGGTGGGCTGGCCGGGATCGGCGTGGACGACGGAATTGTCCTGCACGTTGGAGTTCTCGCCCACGATCAGCCAATCGGTATCGCCGCGCATCACAGCGCCAAACCAGACGCTGGCATTCTTCAACAAGCGCACGCGCCCGATGAGCACAGCCGTGGGCGCGATCCAGCATTGATCGTCCGGTGGCAATTCAGGCGCGATTCCGTCGATGGCGTAAAGCGGCATGTGAAGTTCCCTGGTGAGATTGCGCAGTGTGGGCGGCTGTGGCGCGTGACGTCAATTCTTCATAAGCGGAGACAGACGCTGGGGATAAATCGGACTAGGCTTGTGGTGTCGAAGTGAGTCGTTTGCGGGGCGCGAAGTGCAGCTTTGCACAGTAACCCAAACCACGGGTTTCCGACCTTCCGAACACGCCCTGTTTGAACTCGCCCCGACTTTTTCCCGCGTCCCCATCAACATCGTGTCTTTGACCAGGGAGCATCCATGGCCAAGCGTTCCGCACGTCAGAAGTCCCGCGAAAACAATCATCGTGAAGGCAATGTTCACCCCCTCTTTCCCACCGGCGGCAGCGGCTGGAACCCGCTAGACGGCGAGCAACGCGACAGGAAGTACGTCAAAAACGTGCGGGCGATGAGCCCGGTTCAACAAATCCTCATCGACGCGGTTGAGGAACGATCGGTTGTATTGGCGCTTGGCCCTGCCGGCACCGGCAAGACCTATCTCGCCATCGCCAAGGCGGTGGAGGCATTGGAGAAGGGCCGCGCCTCGCGCATCGTCCTCTCACGCCCCGCGGTCGAGGCAGGAGAGAGTCTTGGTTTCCTGCCGGGCGATTTGCAGGACAAGCTCGCGCCTTACCTTCGCCCACTCTACGACGCATTGACCGAACGGCTCGGTACCAAGCGGCTGAAGGCGCTGGTTGCCGAAGGCGTGATCGAAATCGCTCCGGTGGCTTACATGCGCGGGCGCACGCTGAACGATTGTTTCATCGTCATCGACGAAGCGCAGAATTGCACCTATGGGCAATTGAAGATGTTGCTCACGCGGCTGGGCTGGCGCTCGACGATGGTGCTGACCGGCGACCCCGATCAGACCGATCTATTGAGCGGGTTGTCGGGGCTGGGCGACATCGCAAACAGGCTCGAACGTGTGCCGGAGATATCGGTGATCCGCCTGGGTGAGGCCGATATCGTTCGTCATCCGCTGGTCGCAGGGATGTTGACGGTGCTTTAAAGTGCGAAGGCAATCCTGAGCACGATCAGCCCGAGCACAAGGCTCCAATAGGCAGACACGGCGGCGGCAAACCAGAACGTGCCCGCCGTGCCCTTGTGTTCGCGCATTGCCTTGAAGGTGCTGCCAAACAGGACGCTGGGGCCGGCGAAAACCATCACGCCGATATGGGCGGTTTTTGCGAGGCCGCTTTCGGCCCTGGGAAACAGCAGGAGGTAGACATTCGCGATGATGCCAGAGGCTGTGAAGCCCGTGGCCATCGAAAAGGCTACGACATAGAGATCGTGTAGCAAATGTCCCATCACGGTGCGCCCCCTCGCCCGTCTTGCAGGCATCGTGCCCGGTTTCGCCCGGCCGGCCACCGGCTTTGTGTACCAGGTTGGATCAGTTTACCGCCGTCAACCATGGTTGTGCGGCAAAGACGCCACGGCGCAGAACAATTGGCCCCAGGCAGGATCCCACCGCCTTGCACAGCCGTTCGACATGGTATGAGCAGCCGCGGGCTGCGCCGAAGCAACTGGCAGGGACCCGCGGACCATGGCCATGACACACACTGCCGACGACGACGGAGAGCCGATCCAGAAACGCTCCGGGTGGCTGTTGCCGCTCGCTGTTTTCGTGGTGACCGCCGCGCTCTCGGCCCTCGTGCTCTACTATTATCTGGGGCCAAGGCCCGCTGCATTCGTACGCGACACGCCTTCGCCGACGGCCGACACCGCGCCGGTGGCGCTGAGCGTGAACGGCGTCAGCTTTTCCGTCCCCGCCAACCATATCGTCTACCGGTCGGCCCAGCGCGGCGGCGAGCAGGCCGATGTGGCGCTATTCGCGCTGCTGCCGGACTTTCGCGGCTTCTCGCAGGCGGATGCACAACGCTTTGCCGGCAACGCGCCGGATTCAGGAGCGATATTCCTTTTGATCCGGGGCGACCGGCTCAACTTCACCGAGAGCGAACGGCTCAAGCGGATCTATTTGGGTTATGTCACCAGCCCGATGGGGATGCCGGGCCCTTACGGTCTGACGCAATACGAATTCCGCAACGATTCCGGTTATCGCGGCGAGGATCTGTTTGTGGGCCAGACCGCGCGCGGGCCCGCGCTGTTTCGCTGCACACGATTCCGGGCGGATTTCCCGAGCCCAAGCTGCCTGCGGGAAACGCCGCTGACGCAAGGCGTGGCATTGAGCTATCGCTTCAAGCGGGCGCATCTGGCGCAGTGGCGCGAAATCAGCACGAGCGCCGACGCGCTTGTGCGATCGTTCATTCAACGAAAATAGAGATCAGGTGCGGCTGGACGGCGCGGGCGGCAGATCCATTTCCAGGATCGCCATGTTGAAGGCGTAGGACGTTTCGCCGTCCTCCTCGTCCTTGAAGATCACGCCGATGAATTCACCGGCAACCTGAACCTCTACCGAATCGGCCTGCTTCGGGCGCTCGACGACGGTGATGGTGTCGAGGCGGAACAGATTGCGCAGATATTTTTCGATGCGCCAGATTTCACTACGGGTCAAAGGGCAAGTCCTTGGGGGCGAGGCAAATCCATTCGCATGAGGCCCAGTATGGGTCAAGATCGTCCTTGACCTTCTCGATTCTGAGCGTCACTCCCTCGGCATGCATTCGCCCCTCCCCCAGGGCTACTACGCCGCCTCTGCCCGCCCAGCGCCGGTCTGCCCGTCGCTGCCGGAAGACAGGCGCGCGGACGTCTGCGTGGTCGGCGGCGGATATACCGGATTGTCGGCGGCGCTGCATCTGGCGGAGAGCGGCGCGCGCGTGGTGCTGCTGGAAGCAGAACGTATTGGGTTCGCGGCCTCGGGGCGCAATGGCGGACAGATCCATTCGGGGCATCGCAAGTCGCAGGCCGAACTCGAAGCCCGGCTCGGCAAGCAGCATGCGCGCGACCTTTGGGATCTGGCGCAGGACGGCAAGGCGACCGTTCGCAGCCTGATCGAACGCCACGAGATCGCTTGCGCGCTCAAGAGCGGGCTGGTGATCGCGGCCCACAACGCGCAGGCGCTGACCGCGCTGGCAGACGACACGGCGCATCTCAACGCCGCGTATGGCTATGGCGATGCGCGCATGATGGATGCGGCGGAAACGGCATCGCTTCTCAGCACCAGTGTCTATGCGGGCGGGCAGATGGATGCGGGCGGCGGGCATCTGCATCCGCTGGATTATGCGCGCGGCCTGGCGGATGCGGCCGAGAAGGCTGGGGCTGCACTCTTCGAGCATTCCCGCGCGCTGCGCGTGGAGCAGGATGGGCAGGGTGCGAAGGTCGTCTGCGGGCAAGGCACGGTGACGGCGGACCATGTGTTGCTGGCCTGCGATGCCTTTACCGCCAGCGTCGCGCCGCAACTCGCACCTTACATCGCCCAGGTGGAGAGCTTCATGGTGGCGACGGCACCGATGGGGGAATTCCTGAGCCGCAGGCTTATTCCATCGGATGCAGCGGTGGCCGATACGCGCCATGTGCTCGACTATTACCGCAAGAGCACCGATGGACGGCTGCTGTTCGCGGGGCGGGAGAGCTATTTCTCCGTGCCCAAGGACATCGCGTCTATCGTGCGGCCACGGATGTTGAGGGTGTTTCCGATGCTGCGCGATGTGCCTATCGAATATGCCTGGAGCGGCACGGTTGGCATCACGCGCACGCGGATGCCGCATTTCGGGCGGATCGGGAAGCGTGTGCTGTTCGCGCATGGCTATTCGGGACATGGCGTGGCGCTGGCGACGCTCGGCGGCAAGTTGCTTGCGGAAGCGGCAACCGGAAAGCCCGAACGCTTTGATGTGATCGCGCGCGTGCCGGCGCAGAAATTTCCCGGTGGCGCGTTGCTGCGCAAGCCGCTCGTGACGGCAGCACTGCTCTGGTACAAATTTCAGGACAGACTTTAAATCTGGAAATCGGGATTGGTTTCTTCGATGACCTGATTCATTTCCTGCGACGGGTTTTTCGCGCCCGCGCATCCCGTGAGGCGGGCCGGAACGCCGACGGCGGTGCAGCCGGGCGGCACGTCTTTCAACACCACCGAGCCCGCGCCGACGCGCGAATATTCGCCGACTTCGATATTGCCCAGGATTTTCGCGCCCACGGAAATCAACACACCGCGGCGAATTTTCGGATGGCGGTCGCCCTGTTCTTTTCCGGTACCGCCGAGCGTGACCCCGTGCAGCATCGAAACATCATCTTCCACCACGGCGGTTTCGCCGATCACCACGCCGGTTGCGTGATCGATCATGATGCCGCGGCCCAGCTGGGCTGCGGGATGGATATCCACATCGAACAGTTCGGAGATGCGGCTTTGCACGAACAGCGCCATCGGGCGGCGGCCCTGATGCCAGAGCCAATGCGCGACGCGATAACCCTGCAGCGCGAGGAAGCCTTTGTAGAAGAGGAATGCCTCGACATAGGAATGGCAGGCCGGATCGCGTTCGAACACGGCGGAAAGATCGGCGCGGACGGCAGCGCCGATGCCGGGATCGGCATCGATGGCTTCTTCGAAGATTTCGCGGGTGAGCATGGGGCTCACATCTTCCCCGCCGATCTTGTTGGCGAGGTGATAGGCAAGCGCCCCTTCCAGCCGATCATGCTTAAGGATGGTGCCGTGGACGAAGCTCGCCATGGCGGGCTCGCCTTCGGCCATCTGCACAGCCTCCTGACGGAGCGCTTTCCAGATCGGATCGCAGGTGGCCAGCTTTTCGTGTGGGACGGACATAGGCGCTTCCTCTAGACCCTTAGTGTAAACGGCGGGTGTGAAATTTCCTAATCCGCCCGCCCCATAATGCGCGATACGCCAGATGGTTCATGGGGTTAGTCGTTTTTCGGAAATCCATACCCCCCTCCCCCTCAGGCCGTGGGCGCATCGGGCAGGTTGGACGGCGGGGGTTCGCTCGCGGGCGGCGGCGGCGTCACGATGGGGCCCTGGGCGCGATAGTCGCTGCGATAGGGGTTATAGCTGCCGCGGCGGCGCGCCATGATGTGATCGACCATGCGGTCTTCCCACTCCCGGCCTATATGACCGCCGAACAGCCGCGAGGCCTGCACGACCAGCACGATGCCCCAGATCAAGGACACCCAGAAAAAGAAGAAATTTCCGCCCCACCACCAGCCGCCAACGATGTTGGCGACGAACATCACCGCGATCACGGCGAGGTAGGTGAAAAGGTGATTCTTGAACTGATGCACCTCGTACTGGACACGGCGCAGTTCGATATCGTCATCGGGCAATGCCATAGGTCTTCCGTCCCTGTGATCCATGATTAGATAGGAAGCCATCCCCGCTACGCAAACCCCGGAAGGTTTTTACCGTTGAGCACATCTTCACATGACAGCCATGCCCTGAACCGGCCCTCGCCAACTACCTTGGATTTGTTGACTTCTCGCCGTTCCGGCACCGCCAAGGCAATGAAAGAACCCGGCCCCGGCAAGAAGGAACTGGACCTGATCCTGGCCGCCGCAGCCCGCACGCCCGACCATGGCAAGCTGTTTCCCTGGCGGTTCATTGTGTTCGAGGGCAAGGGCCGGAAACGCATGGGCGACGTGCTGGCCGAAGCCCAGAAGGCGGCGGGCGAAAAGGACAAGCACCTGGAAGCCGAACGCGCAAGATTCCTGCGCGCGCCCGTGGTGGTGGCGGTGGTCAGCCGTGTGACGGAGAACATCAAGATTCCGGAATGGGAGCAGGTGCTTTCGGCGGGGGCCGTTTGCCAGAACATGCTGATCGCGGCGCACGCGATGGGTTACGTGGCGAACTGGCTGACGGAATGGTGCGCCTATGATGCGGTGGTGAAGGAAGGCTTGGGGCTAAAGCCGGGCGAGCGGATCGCTGGGTTCATCTACATCGGCACGTCGGACGTAAAGCTGGAAGAACGGCCACGGCCGGTGATGGAAGAGATTGTGACGTGGTTTTGAGAGCCGCCACGTCAGCAAGGGGTTGACACGGCGTAAGCGATAAGCTTACATTGCCTATGCTCAAGACGTTCAAAAGCAAGGCCCTTGCCGATCTTTGGTCTGCCGGACGAACGGGTAAAATCGACGCACGAATGCACAAACGCATTCTCACACGCCTCGACCGAATGGATGCCGCCGCAGCGCTGGAAGAACTCGCACTGCCAGGCTTCGATTTTCATCCGCTGAAAGGAAAGCCACAGCGATATTCCGTCCACGTCAACGGCCCGTGGTGCCTGACATTCGAGTTCGAGCAAGGCGATATCTACCGGATCGACTTCGAGCAATATCACTGAGGAATGAAGCCATGACCGAATATGCCGCAAAGAGAAATCCCAATCGCTGCCCTGCCCATCCGGGTGCGTTGCTGCGCGAGGATATCCTGCCGGCGCTGCGTCTGCCGAAGTCGGAGATCGCCGATCATTTGGGTATTTCCCGTCAGCATCTCTATGACATTCTCAACGAGAAGAAGCCGGTTTCGCCCGATGTTGCCGTGCGCCTCGGCAAGGCGTTCGGGGATGGGCCGGGCGTGTGGTTGCGGATGCAGGCTGCTTATGATGCCTGGCATGCGCAGAAACGGGTGGATGTTCGCAAAATTCCGGTGCTTCACGCGGCGGAATGAGGGCGGCGTCCTCTTACCTTCCCCTCGCGGGGAGGTCGGCGCGCGACAGCGCGACGGTTGGGGGCTGCCGCCACGCGCGCGGTGCAGCAGAACATCTTCCGTGATTGAACGCGCTATCCTTCCGGAAATGAATAGACGGCACCAGCCCCCCCACCCGCCCCAAACGCTGACGCGTTTGTGTCGACCTCCCCGCGAGGGGGAGGTAAGAAAGAGGCTGCGATATTGGGGCTGGGAATATGGGTCGGAAAATTCTCTTCATCACCACCGATCAGATGCGGTTCGATGCCATTGGCGTGAACGGGCAGAAGATTGCGCGGACGCCTGCTATCGACAAGCTGGCGAAGGACGGGATCAACTATACCCGTTGTCATGCGCAGAATGTCGTGTGCATGCCCGCCCGCTCCACGATGGTCACCGGGCAATATGTTTCGACGCATGGCGTATGGATGAACGGTGTGCCGCTTCCGGCGGATGCGCCTTCGGTGGCGCGGTATTTGAAAGAGAAGAAAGATTACAAGACCGCGCTGATCGGCAAGGCGCATTTCGAGCCGTTTCTCGATATGGCGGCTTATGAAAACCGCATGGCGATGCTGCATGAGTTTGGGCCGCATCGCGGATTCGATCATATGGAGCTTGCGGCGCATGGGGCACGCGGGCTGCTGCATTATCCGCGCTTCCTGATGGAGAACCATCCCGAGGTGCAGGATTTCTTCTATCCGGTGCTCAATCCTGCCACGATGGCGCAAAACTCTTTCGGCGCGGGCGATACAGGTGCTGTGCAGGTGAAGCACAACAAGGTTTCGCGTGAGCTTTATCACACCGATTGGGTGGCGGAGCGCACGCTTGCCTATCTGGATTCACTTTCCGCGGAAGACGATTGGTTTGTGTGGATGAGTTTTCCCGATCCGCATCATCCCTGGGATCCGCCGGAGAGCGAGATTGGGCGCGTGAACTGGCGCGAGCTGGATGTGCCTGCGGGTTATCCCGGCAGCCATGAGAAGATCGATGAGATCCTTTCGGCCAAGCCGCGGCACTGGCGCGAATGGTGGATGGGTGAGCGCGTGACCTGTTACGAGGCGCCGCCCGATTGGGTGCCGAAAACACTCACCACCGATCAGTTGCGCGAGATCGACGCGCTGACGCATGTGAAAAACGAATTGATCGACGAGGCCGTGGGGCGCGTGATGGCAAAGGTTGCCGCGCGCGGCTGGGATGGCGATACCGATGTGATCTTCTCCACCGACCACGGCGAATTCCAGGGCGATTACGGGCTGCTGTTCAAAGGGCCGCATCATGTGGAAAGCCTGATGCGGTTGCCGCTGATCTGGCGGCCCGCGCCGAATGCGAAGATCGCGCCGCAGAGTTTCGATGCGCCGGTGGGCCAGGTGGATTTCGCGCCGACCTTCTGTGAGATCGCGGGGCTGGCACCCGCCGAATGGATGGAGGGTTCCGCCCTGCCCCACACGGCCACCAGTGCTGCCAAGCGCGAAGCGGTGTTCACCGAATGGGATTCGGAATTCAACGGCACGTCGGTTTCGCTGCGCACGCTCTATCGCGATGGGTGGATCGTGACGGCCTACAACAAATCCTCGCTCTATGACGGCCATGAGGGTGAGCTTTACGATCTGAAAAACGATCCGCGCCAATGGCGCAATCTTTGGGACGAACCATCTGCCACCGCGATGAAAGCCGACCTGTTGGACGATTTGCGGGCACGCGAGCCAAAATCGCGTGCGAACAAATTGAATCGCGTGGCCTCGGTCTAGTCTTCTTACCCTCCCCTTGAGGGAGGGTCGAAAAATCCATCGGATTTTTCGGGGAGGGGTCTCGCCACCGCCTGACCCCTCCCCGAAAATTCTTCGCTGCGCTGCGAATTTATCGACCCTCCCTCAAGGGGAGGGTTAGATCTGTGTTAGCATTGCCCAAAATGGGGCGTGCGATGGTGGCTGTGACCGACGGGGAAATCCCGGCCGAAAAGCCGAAACTGCTGGCGCGGCATGTGGCGGCGGTGGCGGCGGGCAACGCGCTGGAATTCTACGACTTCCTGACCTTCAGCTATTTCGCGATCTATATCGGAAAGACGTTCTTTCCGTTCGCGACAGGCGGGAACAGCCTGCTGCTTTCGCTGGCGACCTTTGGTGTGGGTTTCCTCACCCGGCCGCTTGGCGGCATCGTGATCGGCACGATGGGCGACAAGATCGGGCGGCGGCCCGCGATGGTGCTTTCGTTCACGCTGATGGGGCTTGGACTCATCGGATTGGCGCTCACACCCTCCTATGCGCAGATCGGAACGGCCGCGCCCATTCTGGTCATCCTGTTCCGGTTGTTGCAGGGCTTTGCACTGGGCGGCGAGGTTGGGCCTTCGACGGCGTTTCTGATTGAGGCTGCGCCGCCAGAGAAGCGGGGCTTCTATGGTTCGCTGCAATATATGACGCAGGATACCGCTGTGCTCGCCGCAGGCATCGTGGGCACCGTTCTGGCAAGCCTGCTTACCACGCAGCAATTGACCGATTGGGGCTGGCGCGTGGCCTTTCTGGTCGGCGCGGTGATCGTGCCGTTTGGCATCATCGCGCGGCGCAATTTGCCCGAGACGCTGCACGCCGTTGAAACGCCCGGCCAACCGACACGCGCAGAGGAATTCCGGCCTTATCGGCTGGTCGCGATCTTCGGGTTGATGATGCTGGCGGGCGGCACGATCGCCACTTACGTCAGCGGTTACATGACGACCTATGCCATCGACACGTTGCACATGCCGGCAAACATTTCGTTCGGCGTGAATATCGTGTTGGGCGTCTGCGCCATCACGTTTCAGCCGATCAGCGGATATTTCTCCGACATCTTCGGGCGCAAGCCGCTGATGATCATTTTCGGCGTGCTTCTGGTGTTGACGACCGTTCCCGCTTTCTGGGTGATTTCGACCTATCGCACCACATGGGCGCTCTACAGCATGGGTGCTGTGATGACCATTTTGCTGGCGCTCAGTGCCACGCCGGTGATCGTGGCCTTGACGGAAACCATGCCGGTCAGGATACGGGCGGGCGCCATTTCGATCATCTATGCGGTCGCCATCGCGGTGTTCGGCGGCTCCACGCAATCCATCATCAAATGGCTGATCGATTCCACCAACCCGATGGCGCCCGCCTGGTATATGACGGCGGCCTATTCCGTGGCGCTGGTCGCGATGGTGCTGATGAAGGAAACTGCGCCACGCAAGATCGGCGCTGCTTAAGGAATGCCGATCAGCTTGTGGGTTTGCAACGACAGCCTCCATTGCGGATGGGCGAGGCAATATTGCGTGGCCGCGCGGGTGTTGGCTTCGCGGTCCGGCCCATCCATCGGTTGCAGGAAGAAATGGGCGAAATCCAGCGCGGCGTAGTTTTCGGGCGGGGCGCCTGCTTGCGGAAACACCAGTTTCAATTCGCTGCCGCTTTTCAATTGAAAGTCCGCGCCTGCCTTTGGGCTGACGCAGATCCAGTCGAGATCGGGCGGCGGCAACAGCGTGCCGTTGGTTTCGACGCCTATTTCAAAACTGTGCGCGTGCAACGCGCGGATCAGCGCTTCGTCGATCTGTAGCAACGGCTCGCCGCCGGTGCAGACGACATAAGGCTGCGCGCGCTCGCCTTTGGGCCATTTGGCGAGCACGGCTTGCGCGAGGCTTTCGGGGCTCGCGAATTTGCCGCCGCCGGGGCTATCGGTGCCGATGAAATCGGTATCACAGAACTGGCATGTGGCGGTGGCACGGTCGCGTTCCAGGCCAGTCCACAGGTTGCAGCCCGCGAAACGCAGGAACACCGCGGCGCGACCCGCCTGCGCGCCCTCGCCTTGCAGCGTGTAATAGATTTCCTTCACCGAATAGGTCATGCGACGTATCCCGCATAGCCTTTGGCGCGCAATTCGCAGGCCGGGCATTGCCCGCAGCCATAACCCCATTCGTGGCGGCGCGTGCGGTCACCGCGATAGCAGGTGACGGTGTCTTCGATGATGAGGTCGATCAACGCGCGGCCGCCCAATTGTTCGGCGAGTTTCCAGGTCGCGGCTTTGTCGATCCACATCAGGGGCGTGTGGATGGTGAATTTCGTGTCCATGCCGAGCGAAAGCGCGTGCTCGGTCGCTTTGATCGTTTCGTTGCGGCAATCGGGATAGCCGGAGAAATCGGTTTCGCACATGCCGCCCACCAGATGGCGGCAGCCCCGCCTGTATGCCAGCGCGGCAGCGGCCGTGAGGAACAGGATGTTGCGGCCCGGCACGAAGGTGGTGGGAAGGCCGTTCTTTCCCATTTCGATTGCCGTGTTTTCGGTGAGCGCCGTGCCGCCGATCTGCTTCAGCACGTCCAGCGCCAGAACATGATCCGTACCAAGACGTTTCGTCCAGCGCGGCGCGCGGCGCAATTTTTCCAGGATGCCCGGCCGGGCGTCGAGTTCGACGGCGTGGCGCTGGCCATAGGCGAAACCCACCGTTTCGACATGTTCGAAACGGTCGAGCGCCCAGGCGAGGCAGGTGGTGGAATCCTGGCCGCCGGAGAAGAGGACAAGCGCGTTCTGGTCGTTCATGCGCGAGTGTTTAGCCGCTGGCGCGCGCGGGCGCGAGCCTTATCCGGCGGCTGCCAGAACGCGCAATTTCACGCGGGCCGGGGGCAGGTCTATGGAAACAGTCGTGCCCTCGCGTTCGGCGCTTTCGATGGAAAGTGCGCCGCCGTGAAGTTCGACCAGCGCCTTGCAGATGGAAAGGCCGAGCCCCGCGCCTTCGAAGCGGCGGGAGAGCGTGCTGTCGAGTTGCCGGAAGGGCTGGAAGGCATCGGCGATCTTTTCCGGGCTCATGCCAATGCCGGTGTCGCGCACGGCAATGCGGATGCCGCCCGTGGCGGTGCGCCGGCCGCGAACCGTGATCTGGCCGTGATCGGGCGTGAATTTGATGGCGTTGGCCACGAGTGCCGCAATCGCCTGCATCAGGCGCTGGGGATCGACTTCGAGATCGGGCAGATTGGGATGGATATCGAACGCGATCTTGCATTTGGCGCGGCCGCGCAACTGACCGAGCGCAATACCGCCTTCCACGAGAGATGCGACCGACACCTCATGTTTTGCAAGCGTCAGCGCACCGCCCTCGATGCGGGCGGTGTCGAGCAGATCGTTGATGATGCCGAGCAGGCGCGTGCCGCTGGCGTGGATGTCAGCGGCATAGCCGCGATAGGCTTCGTTGCCGAGCGGGCCCAGCATTTCGGCGTTGAGGATTTCTGAGAAGCCCAGCACGGCGTTGAGCGGCGTCTTCAGTTCGTGGCTCATCGCGGCGAGGAAGGCGCTTTTGGCGCGGCTGGCTTCTTCCATTTCGGTCAGGGCGCGGCGCAGCGTGTTTTGTGCCTCGATCTTGCCGGTGACGTCTTCCACCGTGCCTTCGTAGAAGACGAGTTTGCCCGTCCAGTCGCGCACGGCGCGGGCGTTTTCCGAGATCCAGATCACCGAGCCATCGTGGCGGCGGATCTGGGAGACGAAATCGGTCACCGAATCGTGGGCGCGCATTAATTTCGCGAAATCTTCACGGCGGGTGGGTTCGGCATAGAGCTGGCCCGCAATGTCGGTCAGGCCGCTCATCAGCTCCTCGGCATCGCCATAGCCATAGATGCGGGCGAGCGCGGGGTTGGCATCGAGGTAGCGGCCCTCCAGGGTGGTGCGGAAGATGCCCTCGATGGCGTGGTCGAAGAAGGCGCGGTAGGTGCGCTCGGCCGCCGTAATGCGGGTGCCGCTGCCCTTTGAGGTCCGCACCAGCAGGAACAGGGCGCAAACCAGCGCACCCATCAGGCAGAGCCCGGCCCCCAGCTCCCGGCCGGGGCCGGAAAGCTCGGCCGCGCTAAGGCTGGCGCCCAGAACCAGCGCCCCCAGACCCGTGACGAGAACCCCCTCGCCGCCCCTGGCCCGGCCCGGAAATGCCCAGGCGGGGCCCAACTTCGCAGCCATCACTGCCCCACCTATTTCCCGCAATGCAGCAAAACCGTTGTTGGAATAGCCGAAAATGTCTAAACGCCCGGTTGAGGAACCGGCGGTTTCTTGCCTTAAGGGCGCGGCTGCGCCAGCCTTGGGCCAAATCATTTCAAAGGGATGGCCAGCTTGGCTTCCATCGCAATCAGCGGCACGGGACTGTTCACCCCGCCGAACTCCATTTCCAACGACGAGCTTGTGGCCTCGTTCAACGAATATGTCGGCCGCTACAATCGCGCCCATGCCGAGGCGATTGAGGCCAAGACGGTGACCCCGCTCGCGGAATCCTCGACCGAATTCATCGTGAAGGCGTCGGGCATCAAGAGCCGCTATGTGGTGGACAAGACGGGCATCCTCGATCCCGAGATCATGGCGCCGCGCATTGCCGAACGCCCGAACGATCAGATTTCCGTATTGGCCGAAATGGCGGTGGCTGCTTCGCGCGACGCGCTGGAAGCGGCGGGTCGCACGGCGGGCGATATCGATGCGGTTCTGGTGGCTGCTTCAAACATGCAACGCGCCTATCCCGCAATGGCGGTGGAGGTGCAGGACGCACTCGGCATTGAGGGCTTCGGCTTCGACATGAATGTCGCCTGCTCCTCGGCCACCTTCGGGCTTCAGGCCGCCGCGGACATGGTGTCGGCCGGACATGCGCGCGCGATACTGGTTTGCAATCCCGAAATCTGTTCGGGGCATCTGAACTTCCGCGATCGCGACAGCCATTTCATCTTCGGCGATGTGGCAACGGCCTTCGTGATCGAGCGCACCGAAGACGCACGCGGCAGCAACGGGTGGGAAATCGTTTCGACCCGGCTCGCCACCAAATTCTCCAACAATATCCGCAACAATTTCGGCTTCCTCAACCGGGCCGCCCCCGAGGGCATCGGCCAGCCGGACAAGCTGTTCGTGCAGGAAGGCCGCAAGGTGTTCCGCGAGGTCGTGCCGATGGTTTCGGAGATGATCGTCGACCACCTTGCCGCCAACAATATCGCGCCTGCGCAATTAAGCCGCATGTGGCTGCATCAGGCCAACATCAACATGAACGATTTCATCGCCCGCAAGGTGCTGGGCCGCGATCCGCTGCCCGGCGAGGCCCCCAACATCCTGGACGAATATGCCAACACATCGTCGGCAGGCTCGGTGATCGCGTTCCACAAATACAGCCGGGACCTTCCGAAAGGCGCGCTGGGCTTGCTATGCTCCTTCGGGGCGGGGTATTCGGCAGGCAGCGTCATCCTTCGCAAACTGAACTGAGACACTTCACCAGACTTTCGCGGGCGTTCGTTTCCGCGTGCCAACGGAAACCTTTGACGCGAGCGCGATGTTTCATTTCGAAGGCATAAGGCTGGCCTACGTGCTTTCGGGCTTCGGGGTCGGCTTCCTCGTCGGCATGACGGGCGTGGGCGGCGGCTCGCTGATGACGCCTGTGCTGATCCTGTTCTTCGGCATCTCGCCCGAAAAGGCGGTGGCGACCGATCTGCTCTATGCCTCGATCACCAAGACCGGCGGTTCGCTGGTTCATGGCTTCAACAAGACGATCGACTGGCGCATCGTGACGCGACTGGCCTCGGGCAGTATACCCGGCGTCGTGCTGATGATGGGCGTGCTGTACGCGCTGCATGTCGATTCCAACAAGATCAACAGCATCGTCACCCATGTCCTGGCGGTGGCGCTTTTGTTGACCGCGCTGGCGCTGATCTTCCGCAGATGGCTGATGGAAACCTATGTGCGCCGCGTCGGCGTGCTGGATGAAACCCTGACGCGCCGGGCCACCATCATCACCGGGTTTGTGCTGGGTGTGCTGGTGTCATTGTCGAGCGTGGGTGCGGGCGCGCTCGGTGTGACGGCGCTGATCCTGCTCTATCCGAAAATTCCCATCGTGCGTATCGCGGGTTCCGATATCGCCCATGCCGTTCCGCTGACGCTTGTGGCGGGGCTTGGCCATTCGCTCATCCTGGGCCCGATCAACGGCGACCTTCTCACCTCGCTGCTGCTGGGCTCGCTGCCGGGCATCATGCTGTCGAGCTATATCGCGCCAAAAGTGCCGGACACCGCGCTGCGGCTGATACTGGCGCTGACGCTGTTTGTGGTGGCGGTGAGATTGCTCATTCCGTAATTCTCGACGGTTGCCACCCGACCCCGCCCCGAAAAATCCAAGAGGATTTTTTGACCCTCCCTCAAGGGGTGGGTGAAATGTCCCTGTTCAATGCACCAGAAACAGCGGCAGCGTTGCCTGGCTCAGGATGCGCCGCGTGACGCCGCCGGAAAACCATTCGCGCAGGCGGCTGTGGCCATAGCCGCCGATTACCAGCAGGTCTGCTTCGTTTGCGAGCGCCGTTTCCAGAAGCACATCGCCCACGGTTCGCGTTTGGGCGTCGACCCGGATGACCCCGGCCTCGACACCATGAACGCGCAAATAGGCTTGCAGCGCCTCAACATCGCTCCCTCCATTCGAGGTGTTCTGAACGGTGAGAATCTGCACCGATCGGGCGCGGACGAGATATGGCAGGGCAGCACTTACAGCGTGTGAGCTTTCGGCGCTTCCATTCCAACCGATAGCCACGCGCGCAAAAGAGCCGTGCTCTGCCTCCGAGCCGAGAAGGACGGGGCATCTTGTCTTGATGAGCGCTGCTTCGAATGCCTCGGTGAAGCCCGGGCGATCCCCCTCTTTCAGCGGGCCGAACACGATCAGATCGGAAAGCTGGCTGGCGCGCACGATGCAATCGGTGAAATGCCCCTTCATTTCGACGAAGGATGCGGTCGGCCCTGGGGCCGCATTTTCCACCGTTTCGAATTCGGCTGCCGCCGCCGCCGCGTTCAGCGACGCTTGTGCGGACGCCGAGGCGGCGTCGGCGGCTTCGCGCGCGGTATCGACGATCTCGGCGGCAATCGTTGGCGCCATATCATCGCCGAAGAACGGCAAAGTCTCGGTTGGATCCGGCCGCACGACCAGCGCGCGCACATGGGCCTTGAGCGGCTCGGCAGCGGCAAAGGCGCTTGCCAGGGTGAGCGCATCGCGCTTGCCGCCGGTCAGCGGCGCGAGAATGAGTTGAATTGCCATGGCGTTTCCACCTCGCGTGAGAGAGCCGCCTCCGCCGAAATCATGCCGGTTTTGTAACGCTACCACCAGCGGTCGAGTTGCACCGGCCGCAAGATTCGTGGGCGGGCGAATTCGGTGAGATTTTCCACAACGAGGCGGTTAAAACTGCCGCGGGCGAAATTGCGGGCCCCGCGCGCGCCCGGCGGCAGGCCGGTGAGGATTTCGACAGCCTCGCCAACCGTTTCCACCGCATAGATCACAAAGGCGGCCCGGCGGGCGGCTTCGGCCACGTCTTCGCGCAGCATCAGGTTCACGGTGTTTGCCTTGGGAATAATCACCCCATGGCCGGGCTTGAGGCCGCGCATCATGCAGATATCGAAGAACCCCTCGATCTTCTGGTTGATGCTGCCCACGGGCTGCATCGCGCCATGCTGGTCGATGGAACCGGTGACGCCGATGCCCTGCGCCACGGGAACATCGGCAATGCCGGAGAGGATCGCGATCAATTCGGCGGCACTTGCACTATCGCCGTCTATCGGGCCGTAACATTGTTCGAAGGCGACACTGGCCATCAGCGAAAGCGGCACGAACGGCGCATAGGTCGCGTTGAGATATCCCATCAACGTCTGCGCGCCGCGGCGCGGCGTGAGGCCGGTATAATTCGCCAGCCGTTCGATGCGCACGCCCAGCGCCTGCCCCGGGCCGACGCTCGCGGTGATGCGCGCGGGCGCGCCGAAATCATGGGCGCCGGCTTTGATCACGGTGAGCGCGTTCACCTGCCCCACGCGGGCGCCATCGGTTTCGACGAACACGAGACGGCGCCTGATGAGATTCTGTTCCAGCGCCTTCATGCGGCCCGCGCGATCTTCCTTGGCCGCGAGTGCACGCTCGATATCCCAGGAGGCGATCAGCAGGCGGCCGGAATCCGCGGCATAGGCATTGGCCTCGCAGACCAGATCGTAGATATGGCCGATGCGTACCGAAATGCGCTCGGCATCGCCCGCCATGCGCGAAGCCTCATCGATCAGGCGGGCCGCACCTGTGCGGTCGAGGTGGCGGATGCGGTCGCGGCGCGACATGGCGGCGACGCCGCGCAGCAGCGCCAGGCAATGCACATCGTTGCGTTCGGTGGTGTTGGAGAATTCGGCCTGCACCTTGAACAGGGCGGCGAAATCCGGGTCGAGCGCGCGCACGCGATCGAACACCCAGGGTTCGCCGAACAGCACCACCTTCACATCGAGCGCGATGGGTTCGGGCGCGATCGCCATGGTCTGCGTGCGTTCGCGGATATCGGAAAGGCTTTCGATGCGGATCCGGCCTTCCCGCAACGCGCGCTTGAGCGCATTCCAGGATTCTTCCTGCTGCAAAAGTTCAAGCGCCTCGATCAGCAGGAAACCGCCATTGGCCCGATGCAGCGCGCCGGGTTCGATATACATGAAATCGGTGATCGTGGTGGTGACGAGCGGCACACGCTCCACACGGCCCACAAGGCGCGAGAGGATCGGCAGGCCGACCGCGACCACGGGCGCGCCCTTCGCGTTCGCATTGTCGATGAACAGGTTGACGTCGTAGCGATGAAAGGCGGCGGCCTTCACCTCGGCTTCGCCGCGCGCGATGGATTGCAACAGGCTCAGATTGCGCAGCAGATCGCGCGACAGGCCGTTGAGATAGCGGCGCACGCTTTCGTGCGTGCCGAAGCGCTGATAGAGCGGTTGCAGAAGTTCGCGCAATCGCGCCTCGCCCATCGTGCGATCCAGCGCGCGCGTTTCGGCATCCTTCCGGGCGCGCAAGGTGGACAGGGCGGTCAACGTTTGTTCGAGAAGCGCATGCAGATCGCGCCGCGCGCGATTGAGCCGGTCGCGTTCGTGGAGCGGCAGCGCCGCCAATTCCTCTTCGTTCAGCGCGACGCCATCGCGTTGCGGCTTCAACTCGAAACGGCCTTCATGCGGTTCGACAAGCGTCAGGCCCTTGGCATCGGCAGCGCGGCGCAGTTCATGGAAGGCGGTTTGCGTTGTGGCGCGGAAGCTTTCTTCGAGGGTGGCCTTGCGCGCCTTGTAGTCCGCGCCCGCGAAGAGATCGCGCATGGCGGATTTGAGCGAGGCGACGAGTGCGACCATCGCGCGCTTGAACAACGCGCCCTCGCCATTGGGCAGGCGCAACGCGCTTGGTTTTTGCGGGGTGGCGAAATTGTGGACGTAGCACCAATCGGATGCGGGTTTGGCTGTGGCGGCAATGCGTTCCAGCGCGCGCTGTACGGCGCGATGCTTGCCGCTGCCCTTCGCGCCGACCGCATAGATGTTGTAGCCGGGCTCGCGCATCCGGGTGCCGAAGGCGAGCGCGCGCACCGCGCGTTCCTGCCCGGCAGGCGCATCTGCGTCCTGCAGCTCTGCCGTGGAATGAAACGGCAGGCGTGCAGGATCTGTCTTCAGGCGGTATCTTTCCGCCACCAGAGGCCTGACCGCCATAACCCAACCCGCGCCGGGATTTTCATGATCCCGGTCCTTTGCTTTAAAGATTGAGTAATTCTATCAACCCCGGCAGCGCGCACTATGCGTTCGCTTGGCAACCTGAAATTAAGGTAAACACCCGCGGCATTGCTGGACCCTGAACCATGTCTTCGAAGATGCAAATCAACCGGGCCTGGCAACGCATGCTGAGCGGACGCCGACTCGACCTTCTCGACCCCTCGCCGCTCGACATCGAGATCGAGGATATCGCCCATGGCCTTGCCCGCGTGGCCCGCTGGAACGGGCAAACGAAGGGCGCACACGCATTCTCGGTGGCACAGCATTGTATGCTCGTAGAACGTGTGGTGAGCGAGCTATCGCCCCGTGCCGACCGCTCGATCAAACTAATGGCGCTGCTGCACGATGCGCCGGAATATGTGGTGGGCGACCTTATCAGCCCGTTCAAGGCGGCTGTGGGGCTGGATTACAAGGATTTTGAGTTGCGGCTGCTTTCCGCGATCCATCTGCGCTTCGGATTGCCCGCAAAAACACCCGCGGAAACGGCGAAATTGATCAAGAAAGCGGATCATATTGCCGCATATTTCGAAGCCACCCAGCTTGCGGGCTTCGTGCGGGAAGAAGCGCGCAAGTTTTTCGGCACTCCGCCGGGCATTCTGCGCATACCGCGCCTTCTACCCATGGCCGCCGCCGACGCGCAGACCCATTTCCTGAATCGCTTCCAAAGGCTTGTGGTTTGAGTTTTTCCCAGACGTGCTAGTTTGTTTGAATCATCACAGGCCAGTAATGCCCAAGATCATCATCACGCCACTTTCAGGGCTGGAAAAGACCATTCGCGACCACAACCCGTCGCATGTCGTCACGCTGCTGTCGCCGGAGCACATGATCGACACGCCCGAAGGGTTTCATCCCGAGAGGCACCTGAAAATCGGCGTCAACGACATTGCCGATCCCGCGCTGGGCACCGCGCCGCCGCATGACGACCATATCCAGAGCCTGCTGGAATTCGGCCGCCTGTGGGAAGCATCGGCGCCGCTGGTGGTGCATTGCTGGGCCGGGATCAGCCGCTCCACCGCGGCGGCTTTCATCCTGATGTGCGACCGGCTGGATCATGTCCGCGAAAGCGAGATCGCCGCGGCCCTGCGCAAGCGCGCACCCCACGCCAATCCCAACCGATTGATGATAAAGCTTGCCGACGAAGCTTTGGGCCGGAGTGGGCGCATGACACACGCGATAGAATCCATGGGGCCCGGCACCATGGCCGATGAGGGCCCCCAGGTGCATTTCCCGCTGGCGTTCGGCATCTTATGAAGCGCCTGGGCGCGGAACACGGCGTCAGCATCGGGTTGAGCGCCGCCATCGTTTCCGTCGCCGAAGAGCGGCCTCGGGTTCTGGTTGTGCAGCGCGCCAGCGATCAGAAGTCAGGCGAAACGATCGACGCCCTGCCCTTCGGCCCCTTCGATCCGCTACATCATCGCACGTTGGAAATCGGGCTGCGCACATGGGTCGGCGAGCAGACATCGCTCGATCTCGGCTATGCCGAACAGCTTTACACCTTCGGCGATCGCGGACGGCATCTGCTGAAGCCGGGCGAGAAGCATCGCGTGGTGTCGGTCGGCTATCTCGCTCTGACGCGCGGCGAACCCAAGACACCGGCCACGCAATGGCGCGACTGGTATCGCTTCTTCCCCTGGGAAGACTGGCGCGACGCGCGCCCGCGCGTGATCGACGAGATAATCGCGCCCGCCCTGAAAGCCTTCGCCAAATCGGCGGGCAAAGGCGAAAGCGCGGAAGCGCGCCGCGACCGGGCGAGAATTTGTTTCGGCCTCGATGGGCTCGCCTGGGACGAGGAGAAAGTGCTCGACCGCTACGAACTGCTTTACGAAGCGGGGCTGGTGCAGGAAGCGGTGCGCGACGGGCGGATCGAGAATTCCGCGCTGGCGGGGCAATTGGGCGCGCCCATGATGTTCGATCACCGGCGCATTCTTTCCACCGCCATCGCGCGGCTGCGCGGCAAAATGAAATACCGCCCCGTGGTGTTCGAATTGATGCCGCCCACCTTCACGCTGCTCGAATTGCAGCGCAGCGTGGAAGCAATTTCGGGCGTGCGCCTGCACAAACAGAATTTCCGCCGCCTGGTGGAAGATCAGGGGCTGGTGGAGGGCACAGGGCGCACCAGCACGTCCGCGCGCGGCCGCCCCGCCGAACTTTTCCGCTTCCGCCGCGATGTGCTGCGCGAACGGCCCGCGCCGGGGTTCAGGTTGGGCGTCAGAACGCGAAGCTAGCCGCCATCTTCTTACAACGGCCGCTCGCCAATATAATTCCCGGCTTCTGTGTAGCGGCACACAACGGTTTAAAGCCGCTCAAATCCTGCGTTCAGATAAGCCTCCGCATAGGCCGCATGCATGGCTGCTCCGCGCGCCATGACCGATTCGTCGATCACCATGCGGTTGGAATGCAGCGCGCAGCAGCTTCGGAAATCGCCGCCTTCCGGCGTGGCGCCGAGGAAGACCATCGCGCCGGGCACTTTCTGCAAGACATAGGCGAAATCTTCCGCACCCATGACGGGGCTTGGCATCGACAGCCAACCATGTTCGCCGAACAGGTTTTGCGCGGTTTCCTTGGCGAGCGCCACCGCATCGTTGCTGCAAATCGTCACCGGGAATCCGGGAATGATTTCGATGGTGGCTTGCGCCTTGTGCGCGGCCGCGATGTTCGGCGCGACACGGTGTACGCCCTCATGCGCCATTGCACGCGAGCTTTCGGAAAAGCTGCGGATCGTGCCTTCGATCTCGGCGATTTCGGGGATGATGTTGTTGGTGGTGCCTGATGTGATGCGGCCGACCGTGAGCACCACGGGATCGAACGCCTCGATACGGCGGGTAACCATCGCCTGAAGCGCCATCACGATTTCGCAGGCGACCGGAATGGGATCGATGGCGTTGTGCGGCTGCGAGGCGTGGCCGCCCTTGCCTTTCACCGTGATCACGAACCTGTCGGCGGCGGCGAGCAGCGCGCCGGGTTTGCCCGCGATGATGCCGCTGGGGATGTTGGGGGAGACGTGCAGCGCGAAGGCTGCATTGGGCAGCGGGTCGATGGTGCCATCCTCCAGCATGAAACGCGCGCCGTGATAGCCCTCCTCTCCCGGCTGGAACATGAACATCACCGAACCGGCCAGTTGATCGCGCCGGGCGCACAATGCCTTGGCGGCGCCCGCGAGCATGGCAACATGGGTGTCGTGTCCGCAGGCATGCATCGCGCCTTCGTTGCGCGAGGTGAAATCGAGGCCGGTGTCTTCCGTCAGCGGCAGCGCATCCATGTCGCCGCGCAGCAAAACGGTGCGGCCGTTGGCCGGCCCGCGCAGCAACGCGACGAAGCCGGTGGTGGTGGTGCTGTCGATGATTTCGAGCGGCAGGCCAGCGAGCGCCTGTTTTGCCTTCGCCGTGGTCCGGGGCGTGTGCAGACCGAGTTCGGGATCTTCGTGGATGGCGCGGCGCAGCGCGATCATTTCGGGAAGCAATCGCTGCCCGGCTTCGACCCATTCGTTCGATGAAAGCTTGTCCATGTATGCCTCGGTGATAGCGGGCATGGATTTAGGCACACAACACAGAGGAGCGCGAGATTGCTTTTCAGCTTTCGGCGCGGCTGGCACGCCATGCGGCGCGGGCCTCGTTCAGGCTGGGGCCGTTTGCGCCGCCGCGAAGATCGGGGTCTTTGGCCTGCGCCGGATCGTCTTCCCAGTTGCAGACGGAGCAAATTTCGTAGGCGCCGCGCTCAGAGATCGTGTGCGAACCACAGCAGGGGCAGGCGTGGAATTTGTGCGCGGTCACTGGCGGTTCCAATAATTCATGCCGTTGTCGGGCTTGAACATGGTGCGCGGCGCGCCATCGCGCCTGCTCACCGCGAAAGTGTTGGTCGCCGGGTCATAGAACAGCGTGTCGCCGTTGCGATCGTGCTTGGTGAGCGTGCCGGGCGGGGAATGGTCCACGAAGGCGTGGGCGGCGGCTTCATATTCGGTGGCGGTCTTCAGCTCGGGGAATTGCGCGCCGTGCTTGCGCCAATGATGCTCGGCATTTTCCCGCGCGCTCATTTGCGGCGTGGAAGACCATAGCGGCGCATCCGAACTGGCCGGGGCGACAAAGGCCTCGCGCGGCGGCCCCCATTCTCCGCGCATCGACAACAGCCCGCCCAGAAGGAGGATGCCACCGATGATGAGAAGAATACGCTGCCACGGCTTCATTGCCGCTCCGAGCCGGACCACGGGCGCGAGTTTGCGCGATTGGCTGCTGGTGCGCCAGCCGTAACCGGCAAAGAAAAACCGCGCGCCTCTTTCGAAGCGCGCGGTTCTTCAGGCGTCAGACAGTCTTAGAGGTTCATTCCCAAGGGTCCGAACGTCGACAGCGTACCGACAGTGCCGTTGCGCTGGCGGTCTGCGAGCGTCGCTGCACCGGTCGTGTTGGTGTAGAGGCGCAGGCCCACGAAGAACGTGTTGGCGTTTCCGCCACCGTCCGACAGGTCGGAGAAGGTGTAACCAGCGAAGGCCGAGATCGGGATCTCTTCCGAGATCAGATATTCGCCCTGAAGGCTCAGGTCGGTTTCCTGGAAGGCGTGGTTGAAGTTGGTGAAGTTGACCGAAGCCGACACCGCGAAATCCGGGAACACATAACCCGTCACGCCGCCGCCGATATAGAGGCCATTGAGATCGCCGCTGAAACCACCGGCCTTCGCGCTGAACGTCCACATGTCGTTCGCGAAATATTCGCCGAAGCCGCCATAGTTGGTGGTGTGCGTGTCGAACACCGAGAAATCGACGCTGTTGTAGGCGACGGTTGCGCCGACGCGGCCCATGTCGGCCTTCCAGAATACCGAACCACCGATGTTCCAATCATTGGCGTGCGCGCCACCGAGCGAAAGGTGGTTATAGCCGGAATCGAGCTCTGCATTCAGGCCGCTGTCGCCCAGGCCGATCTTGGCCGAGCCATCGACGCCCCAGATGTTGGCATCCGGCAGGAAATCGTTGGTGAAGCCGGTGTGGGCATATTGGCCGGACAGGGTGCCTGCGAAGTCCAGGTCATCGGCCAGAGCGGGAGCCGAAATCATGGCCAGCGCGGAAACGGAAGTCAGGATTGCTTTACGAAACACAGAGTTCTCCTTGTTGAATCGCCCTTTAGGACCCCCTCGGGCAAGGGGGGTCTATAGGGCAACTAACATCAATGTCGATTGAAAAATGCGCGCATTTCGCTGAAAGAAAATGTCCGTTGCCGAACTGCAACGCGTATTTCCGTTCGTTACAAAGGGGGATTAACGCGCGGTTAAGACGCTCAGAGGTTCAGCCCGACGGCATCGAAATTTCCGATCGTGCCAACCGTGCCGGAACGCTGGCGCTCGGTCAGAGACGAGAAGCCATCGGTGTTGAAATAGAATCGGAGGCCCATCAGGAATGTGCTGACATGGCCACCGGCGTTTGACAGGTCGGAATAGGTGTAACCCGCGAAGACCGCTATCGGCGTTTCTTCCGAAAGCAGATATTCGCCCTGAACGCTCAGCGCGGTTTCGGCGCCCGCATTGTCGAGATGGGTGTAATTGATCCCGCCCGAAACGGCGAAATTGGGAAACACATAGCCTGTCATCGCTGCGCCGAAATAGGCGCCGCTCAACGTGCCGCCATAACCGCCGGCCTTGAGGCCGAAGGTGAACATGTCATTGGCGAAATATTCGCCGAAGCCGCCGAAATTCGTGGTGTGGATGCCAAGGCCCGCAATATCGACCTTGGTGTAGTTCACGATCACACCTGCCCGGCCGATATCGCCCTTCCAGTAAGGCGATCCGCCGATGTTCCAGTCATAGGCGTGCAGACCGGATTGCGAAACGTGATTGTAGCCCGCATTGACCTGGGCATGGATGCCGGCGCCAAGGGCGAACTCGCCCTCACCCGCCGTGCCCACAATATTGGCGTCCGGCGCGCCGGACAGGATGGCATAGCCGTATTGGCCCGTGAGGGTGCCGGAAAAGTTCGCTTCCTGTTCGGCTTGCGAGGGAAAGGCAAGAAACAATGCCGCCGCTCCAAACGCGGTCGTAATGGATTTACGCAACGCAAGGTTCTCCTTGATCGCCCTTAGCAACCCCCGGCGACCCGTTCTGTATGAACCCTATGTGTTGATATTCATTAAAAATTCCGGGCATTCCTGGTTAAGAAACAGTTGCTTAGTGTTCCATGACCGCCCGCGAAGCCGCCTGCGGCGGGTAGTGCGACGTGCCGCGGGTTGACCGAATTATGCTCATGTGTAGCATAAGCGTCGCCCGGCCCTTTAAGGTCGGTCTTTTTGCCCTATATATATACTCGAAATGAGTATAAAGGAGGCGGCCATGGGTGAGATGCCAAGAAGCTTCGAAAAGGAGCTTGCCTATACGCCCGAGATCGCGCGCGAAACGGCAGCGCTTTACCAGAAGGTTTCCCACGTTGTGCCGGAGATCGAATGGGCGGTGCATGCGCCCTACATCGCCGCGATCAACAAGCTGAAGAAAGAGAAGAACGCGGTCATCCTGGCGCACAACTATATGACGCCGGAGATTTTTCACTGCGTCGCCGACTTCATGGGCGATTCGCTTCAGCTTGCGCGCGAAGCCGCCAAGACCGATGCGAAGGTCATCGTTCAGGCGGGCGTGCATTTCATGGCGGAGACCTCGAAGGTTCTTTCGCCGGAAAAGACCGTGCTGATCCCCGATACGCGCGCGGGCTGTTCGCTTGCCGCCTCGATCACGGGTGCGGATGTGCGGCTGCTCAAGCAGAAATATCCCGGCCTGCCGATCGTGACCTATGTGAACACGTCTGCCGAAGTGAAGGCGGAAAGCGATGTTTGCTGCACCTCGTCCAACGCGGTCGCGGTGGTGGAAGATATCGCGCGTGAATTTGGCGTCGATACCGTCATCATGATCCCGGATGAATATCTGGCGCTGAACGTCGCCAAGCAGACGAAGATCAAGATTATCACCTGGAAGGGCCATTGCGAGGTGCATGAGCGCTTTAGCGTGGCCGACATCAAGGCGTATCGCGAGGCCAATCCCGGCGTGATCGTTTTGGCCCATCCCGAATGCCCGCCGGATGTGGTGGCGGAAGCCGATTTCGCGGGCTCGACCTCGGCGATGATCGGCTATGTCGGCAAAAACCGGCCCAAGCGCGTGGTGATGGTCACCGAATGCTCGATGAGCGACAACGTGGCGGTCCAATTCCCCGATGTCGATTTCGTGAGGCCCTGCAATCTGTGCCCGCATATGAAGCGGATCACCTTGCCGCAAATCCTGCATGCGCTCGAAACGATGACGTATGAAGTGACCGTCGATCCAGCGATTGCCGAACGCGCGAAAGCCGCGGTCGAGCGGATGCTCGTGGTGAAGCTGCCGGTCGCGAAAGCTGCGTGATTCCATGACCAGGCGCATCGACAATGTGATCGAGGCGAAGGGCGCGCTCATCCTGGGCGCGGGCGTGGCAGGGCTGTTCACGGCGTTGAAGCTTGCGCCCTTCCCTGCCCTGGTGCTGGCAGGCACGCGGCCCGGCGTCTCCGGCTCCAGCGCCTGGGCGCAAGGCGGTATCGCGGCCGCCATGGACCCGACCGATAGCTGGCGCTTCCACGCCGAGGACACGCTGGCGGCAGGCGCTGGTATTTGCGACGCAGAGGTGGCCGAATTCGTGGCGCGCGAGGCGCCCGCCCGTATCGAAGACCTCATCACCTATGGCGCACCATTCGACCGCAAGCCGGATGGCACGCTGGCGCTGGGCCGCGAGGCGGCGCATTCGGCCAATCGCATTGTGCATGTGAAGGGCGACCGTGCCGGCGCCGAAGTCACCCGCACCCTCGCCGAGCGCGCACTCGCCACACCCTCCATCACCTTGCTCGAAGGCTTCCACGCGCTCGAACTGGCGATGGAAGATGGCCGCGCCACCGGACTTTTCGCACGCTACGGCGTGGGGCCGCATGCGCGCCTCATTCTTTTCCGCGCGCCCGCCATCATCTTCGCCACGGGTGGACTGGGCGCGCTCTATGCCGTGACCACCAACCCGCTCGAAGCGCGCGGCGAAGGTTTGGGCATGGCGGCACGCGCGGGCGCGGTGATCGCCGATCCCGAATTCGTGCAGTTTCACCCGACAGCCATCGCCATAGGCCGTGATCCCGCGCCGCTTGCAACCGAAGCGTTGCGCGGCGAAGGCGCGATCCTTGTCGATGAAAAAGGATTGCGGTTCATGCCTGCGATCCATCGCGATGCCGAGCTGGGGCCGCGCGATGTGGTGGCCCGCGCCATCCATCGCGAGATCGCCGAAGGGCACAAGGTTTTCCTCGATTGCCGCGAAGCACTGGGCGAGACGTTCGCACAACGCTTCCCGACCGTTTATGCGACGTGCAAATCCGCAGGAATCGATCCGGCGCGCGAGCCCATTCCGGTCGCACCTGCTGCGCACTATCACATGGGCGGTATCGCCGCCGATGCACGCGGACGCTCGACGATCGACGGCCTGTGGGCCGTGGGCGAATGCGCAGCCACCGGTTTGCACGGCGCAAACAGGCTCGCCTCCAATTCGCTGCTCGAAGCCCTGGTGTTCGGCGCGCGCGCGGCCGACGATGTGCGCAACACCATAGCGGTCGGCAAAAGCACGGGCGAACCGCCCGCACCGGATCGCTTTGCGGCCCCGCCCCCGCCACATGCGCTGCGCGACACGATGAGCAAGCTTGTGGGCCTTGAACGCGATGCCGAAGGCCTTTCCAAGGCCATCGACACCATCACGCAGATCGAACGCGCGGGCGCAGGCGAACCTGCCCTGCTGAACATGACGGCAAGCGCAAAGCTTGTTGCCACCGCGGCCCTTGCCCGCAAGGAAAGCCGCGGCGGGCATTATCGCAGCGATTATCCGGCGACCGACCCGGTGGGAAGCCGAACCTTCCTCAAACTCGCCGATGCCGAACGCATTGCACAGTCGCGCGATGCCGGGCTCGCCAAGGCCGCCCTCTGACCATGCTCGCCCTTCCCTTCACGCGCCCGCCTCACGCGCTGCTGATCGAGCCCACGGTGCGTCACGCGCTGGAGGAAGATCTGGGCCGGGCGGGCGATATCACGACCGACCTCACGATCCCCGCCGACAAGCGCATCACCGCGCGACTGGCGGCACGCAAGGATGGCACGATTGCGGGATTGATCGCCGCGCAATGCGCGTTCCGGCTGGTCGACCCGGATGTTCAGTTTGAAGTCGCAATTCCCGATGGCTCGAAAGCGAGCAAGGGCGCGGTTCTCGCGGCGCTTAAAGGCTCTGCGCGCGCGATACTCACCGCCGAGCGCGTGGCGCTCAATTTCACCGGCCATCTTTCCGGCGTCGCCACCGCGACGCGCGCGCTGGTGGATGCGGTGGCAGGCACGAAGGCCCGCATCGTGTGCACGCGCAAGACAACGCCCGGTCTTCGCGTTCTGGAAAAATATGCCGTGCGCTGTGGCGGCGGCTTCAACCACCGCTTCGGCCTCGATGATGCGGTGCTCATCAAGGACAATCATCTGGTGGCCGCGGGCGGCATCCGGGCCGCGATAGAACGCGTGCGCGAAGGCCTAGGCCACATGACGAAGATCGAGCTTGAAGTCGACACGCTGGCACAACTGGAAGATGCACTGGGGCTCGGCGTCGATACCGTGCTGCTGGACAATATGGGACCGGACGACCTCAGACGCGCCGTGAGCCTCGCCAAGGGCCGGGCGGTGCTGGAAGCCTCCGGCAACGTCACCCTCGCCACTGTGCGCGCCATCGCGGAGACGGGCGTGGACTACATCTCCTCCGGCGCGATCACGCACAGCGCGCCCAATCTGGATCTCGGTCTCGATTTCTGAAATTTCCTTGGGTTCCGGTGGAACTTATCCGTTCTTCCACCGTTCACGTGCCGCACCGGTAGCCAGATAAACAGAACCGAACAGCACGATGAACGGCCAACCGGAAAACTTCACTCCCGCCACGAGTGAGGGCGTCTATCGCCTGCTCGTCGAATCGATAACCGACTACGCGATTTACATGCTCACGCCCGAGGGCACGGTTGCCAGCTGGAATGCCGGTGCCCGGCGCATCAAGGGCTATGAAGCCCATGAAATCATCGGCCACCATTTCTCGGAATTCTACAGCGAGGAAGACCGCCGGGCCGGGCTCCCCGCCCGTGCTCTCGAAACCGCGCGGCGCGAGGGAAAATTCGAGGCGGAAGGATGGCGTATCCGGAAGGATGGTACGCGCTTCTGGACCCATGTCGTTATCGACCCGGTGTGGAATCCCTCCGGGGCGCTTGTCGGGTTTGCGAAGATCACCCGCGACCTGACCGAGCGGAAAATCGCCGAAGAAGGCCTTCGTCTCAGCGAGCAGCAGTTCAGGCTGCTTGTGCAAGGCGTCACCGACTATGCGATCTACATGCTCGATCCGAATGGCCGCGTTTCAAGCTGGAATGCAGGCGCCCAACGCATCAAGGGCTATTCTCCGAACGAAATCATCGGCCAGAATTTCAGCCGCTTCTACACGGAAGAAGACCAGCAAACCGGCGAACCGCAAAAGGCATTGGATGCCGCGAAGAAAAACGGCCGTTTCGAAAAGGAGGGTTTGCGCGTCCGCAAGGATGGCAGCCGGTTTCTGGCGAACGTCGTGATCGATCCCATCCGGGGCGACGACGGGGAAATTTTGGGATTTGCCAAGATCACGCGCGATGTCACCGAACGGAAAAGTGCTGAGCGCGCAATCGAGAAAGCCCGCGAGGCGCTGTTTCAATCGCAGAAGATGGATGCCATCGGCCAATTGACCGGTGGCGTGGCCCATGACTTCAACAACCTTCTCATGGCCGTGCTGGGCAGCATCGAACTGGTGCGCAAGCGTCTGCCCGAAGACCCGAGGATCACGCCCCTTCTCGACAACGCCATTCAGGGCGCTCGCCGCGGCACCGCGCTCACCCAGCGCATGCTCGCCTTTGCGCGGCGGCAAGACCTGAGGATCGAAGCGATCGACGTTCCCGGCCTTGTTCATGGGATAACCGATCTTCTGCAACGTTCGCTGGGGCCGCAGGTGGCCATCGAAACGCGATTCCCGGAGTCGCTGATGCCTGCTCATGGCGATACCAACCAGATGGAGCTGGCCCTGCTCAATCTCGCCGTGAATGCACGCGATGCGATGCCGGAGGGCGGTCGCATTGTGATCGCGGCGAGCGAAGAAAGCGTTGTCGATAACAATGAAGCACCAGAACACTACGTGCGCATTTCCCTGACCGATACCGGCGAGGGAATGGACGACGAGACACTCGCGCACGCCACGGAGCCCTTCTTCACCACCAAGGGAATCGGCAAAGGCACGGGGCTGGGCCTTGCCATGGTGCATGGCATGGCCGAGCAATCGGGCGGACGCCTTGTTCTCAAGAGCCGCAAAGGCGAAGGAACGACCGCGGAAATCTGGCTTCCGGCCGCAACCGGCTCGTCGCCCAGCGCGCGCGCACAGCCACCGGAGGCGGAGGACGTTCACTCCAGTGCGCTGACGATACTCGCGGTGGACGATGACAGCCTTGTTCTGCTGAACACAGCCGCGATGCTGGAAGAACTCGGCCATACGGTGTTTGAAGCCAACTCTGGCCAGCAAGCGCTGGAAATTCTCCACAACAACCCTTCGATCAATCTTCTCATCACCGACCAGGCGATGCCGCATATGACAGGCACCCAGCTTGCCGAAGCGGTCAGGCCGCGCTTTCCCGATCTGCCCATCATCCTGGCCACCGGTTATGCCGAATTGCCCAAGGGCGCCGACATGAAATTGCAGAAGCTAGCCAAACCGTTCAGCGAACACGATCTCGCCCGTGCGATCGCGGAAATATCGCCCCCGGCCCTTGCGAAGGCGAGCATCCCGCAGGGGGGATGAAATTGGTTTGGCCTGAGCTATGGTGCCGCCCGGCTATTATCGGAGGCGGACATGGATCTGCATCTCAAGGGCAAGAATGCCGTCATCCTCGGCGGCACGCGCGGCATCGGGCGGGCAATTGCGGAAACGCTGGCGGGGGAAGGCGCCAATGTCGCCATCTGCGCGCGCAAGGCCGAGGAAGTGAAAGACACGGTCACGGCCCTCAAGGACAAGGGCGTGAAGGCGACCGGCGGTGCGGTGGACATCACCGATGGCGCTGCCTTGCGAAGCTGGATCGAAAAGGCGGCCGGCGAGCTGGGCGGGCTCGACATCCTCGTCTCCAATGCGGGCGCGATGGCGCAGGGCGCCGATCCCGCTTCCTGGGAAAGCAATTTCAAGCTCGATGTGCTGGGCGCGGTGAATGCGTTCGACGCGGCGCGCCCCTTCCTCGAAACCGCCGCCGACAAGAATGGCGATGCGGCGTTCATCATCATCGCGTCTGTCTCGGCCGCGGAAGCCGACAGGGCGGAATCCTATGGCCCGATCAAGGCAGCATTGATCCACTATGCCAAGGGGCTGGCGCGCCAGCACGCCAAGCGGAATATCCGCACCAATGTCGTTTCGCCTGGCATGGTCTATTTCAAGGGCGGCGTGTGGAACATGGTCGAAACCAACATGCCGGATTATTTCAAGCAGGCGATGGCGCGCAATCCGACGGGACGCGCCGCCACGCCGCAGGATGTGGCCAATGCGGCGGTATTTCTGGCGAGCCCGGCTTCATCTTATACAACGGGCGTCAATCTTCTGGTCGACGGCGCGATCTCGCGCCGCGTGAATTTTTAAAGGGGCATTCATGGCGGGCAAGGCACGCGGGCGTAAATCGATTTTCATCACAGGCGCGGCAAGCGGCATCGGGCGCGCCACCGCAAAATTGTTTCATTCCAAGGGCTGGTTTGTGGGCGCGATGGATGTCGACACAGGCGGGCTTTCCACACTGGCGCAGGAGTTGGGCAACGACAATTGCTTCACCCGCAAGCTCGATGTGACCGACAAGAAAGATTACGACGCGGCCATCGCCGAATTCGGCGCCGAGACAGACGGCAAGATGGATGTGCTGTTCAACAATGCGGGCATCGGCGAAAGCGGCTGGTTCGAGGATATTCCCTACGAAGCGACAATGCGGCTGATCAATGTGAATTTCATCGGCGTCATCAACGGCATCTATGCCGCGCTGCCGCTGTTGAAGGCCACGCCCAATTCGCTGTGTTTCAGCACGTCATCCTCATCGGCCACCTATGGCATGCCGCGCATCGCGACTTATGCGGCCACGAAATTCGCCGTGAAGGGCCTCACCGAAGCGCTCTCCATCGAATTCTCGCGCCATGGCATCCGCGTGGCAGACACCCTGCCCGGCCTGATCGACACCGCGATCCTGCGCAACACGCCCAACCGCTCGGATGGCCGCACGGCGACCGAGGAAGAACTCTACGCCCGCAAGAAGGGCCTGTTCCGCCTGATCCAGCCCACGGAGATTGCGGACGCCGTGTGGGCCGCCTATGGCACCGACAAAATCCACTGGTATGTGCCCAAGGGCATCGTGTGGATCGACCGCATCAAGGCGTTCGCGCCACGCTTCATACGAGGGCTGGTGCAGAAGCAGACGGCGGAAGTCTTCGAGCGGCCGAAAGGCTAGCTGCGCCGCGTGATCGGCGCGTCGCGGTAGAAGACGTGGTTGCCGATCTGGATCGTCTTGACCAGGTGATCGGCCCATTCCGGCGCGGTGGAGATCGTGTGGAAATGGGTGGCATCGGCCGTCACGTCGTTCAGGCGGGCGACGCCGGTGAGGATTTGGGCCGCCAGCATCTGCGCGCTATCCCATTCATCGCCATCCTTCTTCGCGTGCTTCTTGCAGGCGAATGAGAACTGGCAGCCATCCTTGGTGTTCTGGCCCTGGTAGACAACGCCGCAAATCGTGCGCGGATAGTGCTTGTTGTGCAAGCGATGGAAGATCACTTCGGCGACCGCCATCTGGCCTTTCGCGCCTTCGCCGCGCGCTTCGAAATAAAGCGCTTCGGAAAGGCATTTGTGTTCGGAGACGAGTTGGGCGAGCGCGGGATCGGATTCCAGCACATCGGCGGTATCGTTTTGCGGCGCGGGCGCGGGCGCGGCTTCCGCCTGCTGCACGATCGCCGGTTTATCCGTATGCGGAGGATGCACGATCGCAGCACCCGCAATGCCGCCGGCAGCGAGTGCCACCAGCGCAACAGCACTGGCCAGCACGCGATCTGCGCGCCAAAGCGTTTCGAGCAACTTGTTCGTCATCACAAAAGGGTTTCCCGGCAGCTAAAAAATTTCGATGTCGGTCGTCGTGCTTAAAAAGTTCCCGCAGCCCCTTCGTTGCAAGGCTTCTGCCAGCGAAAGCGCGAATCGTCAAATGGAATCGACGCAATGCATGACGCAGCGTCATAAACACTGCGAAAACCCAGGGTTTCTGCGGGCTATCCGTGTACGGATTAATCTTTTTCGGGCGACGATTCCAACGCCGCTTGTGCGGCAGCGAGTCGCGCAACGGGCACGCGGAATGGTGAACACGACACATAATCGAGGCCCGCTTTGTGACAGAAACGGATCGAATCCGGATCGCCGCCATGCTCGCCGCAGATGCCGAGTTTCAATTTGGCGCGCGTTTTACGCCCGCGTTCCGCCGCGATCTTAACCAACTCGCCAACACCTTCTTGATCTATTGTGACGAATGGATCGCGCGAGATGATGCCCTTGTTCAGATATTCGATGAGGAATGTGCCCGCATCATCGCGGCTCACGCCGAGCGTTGTTTGCGTGAGATCGTTGGTGCCGAAGGAAAAGAATTCGGCCGTCTCCGCAATTTCGGCGGCGCGCAACGCGGCACGCGGAAGTTCGATCATCGTGCCGATGAGATAGGCGGGTGCGCGCCCGCGCTCTTTCTTCACGGCGTCGGAAACAGCGGTAATACGGGCTTTTAGCGTATCCAGCTCGGTCTTGAATCCCACTAGCGGGATCATGATTTCAAGCTGCACGGGCGCCCCGCCCGCATCTTCCACATTCAGCGCGGCTTCCAGAATGGCGCGCGCCTGCATCTCGTAGATTTCGGGATAGGTGATGCCGAGCCTGCAACCGCGATGGCCGAGCATGGGGTTGGATTCATGTAGCGCGATTGCGCGCGCCCGCAACTTCGCGGGATCGCCGCCCGCGGCACGCGCCACTTCGGCGATTTCGGCATCGTTGTTCGGCAGGAATTCGTGCAGCGGCGGATCGAGCAGGCGAATGGTGACGGGAAACCCTTCCATCTCCTTGAAGATCGCTTCGAAATCGCCGCGCTGCATCGGCAGCAATTTCGCAAGTGCGGCCTCGCGATCTTTCTTTTGATCGGCAAGGATCATCTGGCGCACGGCAAGAATGCGCGGGCCATCGAAGAACATATGTTCGGTGCGGCACAACCCGATGCCTTCCGCGCCGAATTCGCGCGCGGTCTTCGCATCGGCCGGAGTATCCGCATTCGTGCGTATCTTCAGTGTACGGATGGAATCCGCCCATCCCATGAGCGTGCCGAAATCGCCGGTGAGTTCGGGCTGGCGCATGGGCACGCTGCCCTTGAACACCTGCCCGCTCGCGCCATCGATGGTGATGATGTCGCCGCGCTTCAGCGAGGCGCTGCCCGCATTCATCGTGCCGTTCGCCACATCGATCTTGAGCATCCCCGCGCCGGAGACGCAGGGCCTGCCCATGCCGCGGGCCACCACGGCTGCGTGGCTCGTCATGCCGCCGCGGGCCGTCAGGATGCCCCGGGCGGCGTGCATGCCGTGAATATCTTCCGGGCTCGTTTCGGTGCGGACGAGGATGACGTGGTGGCCATCCGCCGCCAGCTTTTCGGCCTCTTCCGCCGTGAAGGCGATTTCGCCGGTGGCCGCCCCGGGAGAGGCCGCCAGCCCTATGGCGATCTGCTGCTTGGGGGCATCGGGGTCCAGCGTGGGGTGCAGCAGCTGGTCCAGCGAGGCCGGGTCCACCCGGCCCACGGCGGCCCGCTTGTCGATCAGGCCCTCGCCCACCATGTCCACCGCCACTTTCAGGGCGGCTTCGGCGGTGCGCTTGCCGGTGCGGGTCTGGAGCATGAAGAGCTTGCCTTCCTGCACCGTGAACTCGACATCCTGCATATCGCGGTAATGGGCTTCCAGCTTGTCGCCGATGGCCTTCAGCTCGGCGAAGGCGGCAGGCATGGCCTCTTCCATCGAGGGCCGCTTGCCGCCCTGGCGCTCGCGCACCAGTTTGGAGATCGGCTGCGGGGTGCGGATACCCGCCACCACATCTTCGCCCTGCGCATTGATGAGGAATTCGCCGTAAAGCAGTTTCTCGCCGGTGGAAGGATCGCGCGTGAAGGCGACACCGGTGGCCGAGGTCTCGCCGCGATTGCCGAACACCATGGCTTGCACGGTGACCGCAGTGCCCCAATCCTCAGGGATGTTATGCAGCTTGCGATAAGTGTTGGCGCGCGGCGATTGCCACGAACCGAACACCGCGCCGATGGCGCCCCACAATTGTTCGTGCACATCTTCGGGGAAGGGTTTGCCAAGCTCCTTCTTCACCTGCGCCTTGAACGCTTCGGCGATGATCTTCAGATCTTCGGCGCTCAGTTCGGTGTCGAGTTCGACGCCTTTGTCTTCCTTCGTCGCATCGAGAATTTCCTCGAACAGCGCATGTTCCACGCCGAGCACGACATCGGAATACATCTGGATGAAACGGCGATAGGAATCATAGGCAAAACGCGGATTGCCTGTGAGCTTCGCAAGCCCCTCGGTGGTCGCCGCGTTGAGCCCGAGATTGAGCACCGTATCCATCATGCCGGGCATCGACACGCGCGCGCCGGAGCGCACCGAAAGCAGCAGCGGGCTTGCCGGATCGCCAAACCGGCCTTGCGCGATTTCGCCCACGCGGCCGAGTGCGGTTTCGACGGTGGCCTTCAGATCGGCGGGATAGGATTCATCGTGGGCGTAATAATAGGTGCAGACTTCGGTGGTGATGGTGAAGCCGGGCGGCACGGGCAGGCCCTGATTGCTCATCTCGGCCAGGTTCGCCCCCTTGCCGCCAAGCAAATTCTTCATCGCGGCCTCGCCTTCCGCGGAGCCATTGCCGAAGCTGTAAACCCATTTTGTCATCGTGTTCTTCCGCTAACTAAACTGTCATGGCCCGCAAAAGCGGGCCACCCAGGTGATCGCAAAACACCGGCGCGCAAAGATCGCACCGCCCGTAAACTTCAATATCCCACCTCTCACCAACTGGGTGGCCCGCTTTCGCGGGCCATGACAATTGGGGGCGTTTCATCCCTCGATCTTCGAAAAATCCGCAACCAGATGCAGCGTGCTCCGCAACCGCGAAAGCAGCAGCAGCCGGTTCTTGCGCAACGCCGCGTCTTTATCGTTGACGGTCACCTTATCGAAGAACGCATCAACCGGCTTCCTGAGCCGCGCCATAACCCCCATCGCCTCAACAAACCGCTCGCGCTCAATTTCGGCGCGGATCAGTTCGGAGGCCGTGGCGAGTTCCACGAATAGGGCATTTTCTTCCGGCAGCACGAATGCTTGGGGATCGGGATCGCCGGAGTATTCGGTTTTGTCCTTTTTCTCTTCGGCCTTGAGGATGTTGGCGGCGCGCTTATAGGCGGTCAGAAGGTTGGCGCCATCGTCGGATTTGAGGAAGGTTTGCAAGGCCTCGACACGAGCAACGAGACGCACCAAGTCGTCTTCATCACCCAAGCTGAACACGGCATCAATGAGATCGTGGCGCGCGCCCTTTTCCCGTAGTGCTACCTTTAAGCGCTCTGCATAAAAGGAAAGGAGCGACCTGATCACATCGTCGTGGTGTTTCAGTTCGAATTTCGGTCCAATTCTTTCTTGCTCAGGAAAATTTCCTAATAGCCGCCCTGATCGCAGTAATCCCGATTGAAGATTTAAGAACGCCTGATGAAAAATCTCTCGAAGACCGAGGTGAATCTCGTAATCGACAATAATCCTGATCGTTCCGAGTGCCGCACGCCTGAGTGCATACGGATCGCCCGAGCCGGTAGGTGTCTCATCAATTGAAAAAAAAGCGACCAAAGAATCAATCTTGTCGGCTAGCGCAACTAGTGATGCAGGCGGCGAAGTGGGTATCAGGTCAAACAACCCACGAGGCATATAGTGTTGCTGAATAGCCTCGGGAACGTCTGGCGGTTCGTTATCGTGCTCTGCGTAGTAACGCCCCATTGTCCCTTGCAATTCAGGAAACTCGCCGACCACCCCGGTAGTCAAGTCAGCTTTGCAAAGGTGCGCCGCTCGAACGGCTTCCGACGGCTCAAAGCCAATTTTGGAAGCCAGAAAATCCGTGAGCGCCTCGATCCGCTCCACCCGCTCATATTGCGTGCCAAGCTTTGCGTGGAAGACGATACCTTTGAGGGCGTCCACACGATCCGCAAGCTTGGTCTGCCGGTCTTGATCCCAAAAGAATTTCGCATCCGAAAGCCGCGCCCGCAGCACGCGTTCGTTGCCCGCGATGATTTCATTGCCGCCGTCCTTGGTCACCATGTTGGCGACGACGATGAAGCGGTTGGCGAGCTTGCCGGTTTTGGGGTCGCGCGTTGAGAAATATTTCTGGTGCGTGCGCATGGAGGTTTGCAGGATTTCTGCGGGCACATCCATGAACTGGTCTTCGATTTTGCCGGTCAGCACCACGGGCCATTCGGCCAGGCCCGCCACTTCGTCCAGCAGGCCCTCATCCTCGATGGGTTCGAGGCCATGCACGAACGCCTGCTGCTTGGCGTCTTCGCGGATGATCTCCTTGCGACGCGCGGGGTCGATCAGAACGTAGGCGTCGTGCAGCTTCTTCTCGTAATCCTCGAAGCGACGCACTTCGATGGGGCCTTCGCTCAGGAAGCGGTGGCCGCGCGTGACATCGCCGCTCTGCACGCCCGCAAAGGTGAACGGCACCACTTCGCCATCCAGCGTACACACGATCCCATGCAGCGGGCGCACCCAGCGGATTGTGCTGCCGGGAAAGCGCATGGATTTGGGCCATGGCAGCTTGGCAAACGCTTCCGGTAAAATTTCCGCCAGCACTTCCGCCGTATCGCGGCCCTTGCGCGCGATCACGGCGACATAGAATTCGCCTTTGCCATCATCGCGCTTTTCGCATTGATCGAGGCTCACACCCGCTGAACGCAGGAAGCCTTCGATGGCCTTCTCGGGCGCATTGATGCGCGGGCCCTTCTTTTCCTCGCTCACATCGGGCTGCTTTGCGGGCAGGCCGTTGATCGCAAGCGTCAGGCGGCGCGGACCGGAGAAAGCCTTGGCGGCTTCGAACAACAAACCGCGATCGCTGAGCGCGCCGATCACAAGGCGTTCGAGATCTTTTGCCGCTGCGGCTTGCATGCGCGCGGGAATTTCTTCGGAGAAAAGTTCGAGCAGAAGATCGGCCATCTCAGCCATACCTCGGCTTGTAATCGCCCATCGGGCTTTCGAGCCACGCTTCGCAGCAGGCTTTGGCAAGCGCGCGCACGCGGCCGATATAAGCTGCGCGTTCCGTGACCGAGATCACGCCGCGCGCATCGAGCAGGTTGAAATTGTGGCTCGCCTTGATGCACTGGTCATAGGCGGGCAGCGCAAGCTTGCGGCCTTCGAGCAGCGCCTTGCACTCGCGTTCGGCATCTTCGAAATGCTTAAACAACAGGGCTGTGTCGGCGCGTTCGAAATTGTAGGCGCTGAATTCGCGCTCGTTCTGATGGAACACTTCGCCGTAGCGCACGATTTCTCCGTTGCCGCCCGGCTGTTCGTTGAACGCGAGGTCGTAGACGAACTCCACGTTCTGCACATACATCGCCAGCCGTTCGAGGCCATAGGTGATTTCCGCGCAAACCGGATCGCAATCGAAACCGCCCACCTGCTGGAAATAGGTGAACTGGGTGATCTCCATCCCGTCGCACCACACTTCCCAGCCAAGGCCCCAGGCGCCAAGCGTCGGGCTTTCCCAATCGTCTTCCACGAAGCGGATGTCATGCACGGCGGGATCAAGCCCAATGGCCTTGATCGAACCCAGATAGAGATCGAGCACGTTCTCCGGCGCGGGCTTCAGGATCACCTGATACTGGTAATAGTGCTGGAGCCGGTTGGGGTTCTCGCCATAGCGGCCATCCTTTGGCCGGCGGGAGGGCTGGACATAGGCAGCCTTCCACGGCCGGGGGCCAAGCGCCCGCAAGGTCGTGGCCGGGTGAAAGGTGCCCGCCCCCATCTCCATGTCATAGGGCTGAAGGATCAGGCAGCCCTGGGCCGCCCAGTAATTCTGGAGCGTCAGGATAAGGTCCTGAAAGGTACGGGCTTTGGGCATGGCGGCATCCGGGGAATTTGGGCAAACCTATAGGGGGCGCTACCTCCGCCCTCAAGGGGAGGGTTTGGGATCAGGCCGCCGCCGATTTCGGATGTTCCCCCGCCCGCTGCGGCAACAGCAGGATGCAGGCCAGGATGATCGCGCCCAGAATGGCTGTGGCGAGCGGGCGGCTGATGTTGAGCCCGCCCTGCGCCAACGGCTTGTCGAAGAAATCGCCCACCGTCGCGCCCAGCGGCCGTGTCAGGATGAAGGCCGCCCAGAACAGCAGCACGCGGGAGATATCCGTCCAGAAATAAAGCGCGGCGATGACCGCCAGCAGAGCGCCGAACACAACCGCGCCGCCCATATAGCCAAGGCCCGCATCGGCGATCCAATCGCCCAGCGCGGTGCCCAGCGTTTGCGAGAAGGTGATGGTGATCCAGTAGAACGCCTCCACGCGCGGGGTGTTCACCGTCTGCACCGACACCGTTCCTTCCGCGCGATACCAGATCGCCAGCGACGCCATCACCAGAACGAACAGCAGCGTCGATCCGCCCGGATAGCCGATGCCGAGCGAGCGATCCGCGAAATCGGCCATGGTCGTGCCCGCCGTGGTCGAGGCGATGATCGTGAGCCAGTAGAGAAAGGGATGGAATTTCCTGGCCAGTATCTGAAGCACGACAAGCACAACAAGCGTTGTGAGGAAGATCGCGGTGGCCGCGAGATAGCCAAGGTTCATCGTCATCGACACGGTATCGCCGCCGGTCTCGCCCAATGTCGTCGCCAGAATCTTGATGATCCAGAATGTCAGCGTGACGGCGGGGACTTTGCTCAGAACCTTATCGGTCATGCGATGGGCCTTATCGGTCGTGCGCCGTCCCAATTGGCGGCGGCCTGGGCGATGCGTTCGAAGAATGCGCCCTTGGAACCGCTGATGTCGGAAACTTCGATCACCGTGCCGGGATGGGCTTCGGTATCGAAATAGGCGAAGCGACCATCGGGCCCGCCGATCTGGCCTTCCTGCCCGATGCGGAAGCCGAGCCCGAGATAGCGGTCGAAATCGGCCTGATAGGATCTGGTCCAATAGGACATGTGCTGGAGCCCTTCGCGCCCGGCATTCAGGAAATCGCGGTACATCGAGGGGGCGTCGTTGCGCTGCTGGATCAGCTCGATCTGAAGGTCGCCGGAATTGGCGAGCGCGATGCTGACTTCGGCAGCGGAGGGTTCGCCGCGATAGCGAAACCAATCCATCTTCACCCGCTCGATATAATAGAAGGGGCCAACGCCCAGCACCTCGGTCCAGTGCTTCAGCGCGGCCTCGATGTCGCGCACGACATAGCCGTTCTGGCAGACCTTTCCGAAAATCCGGCTCATGGGGCGATTCTCAAGGGGGCCGCATCGCGCAGGATAGCATCGGCTTCAGGCGTGTAGCGGCCATCCGGCTGGTGGAGGATCAGGCCTTCGAGCCGGAGATGCGCTTCGTTTCGGCCTTCGCGCCATTGAACAATCACGCGCTTGGGCGCTTCGCCCGCGCGCGGCAGGAGCGGAAAGATGTACGCCCCTGTTCCCGGCATCGCGGACAGCACCTCCTCGAGGCGATCGGCGCGCAGGATGATCGTGAAACATCCTTTGGAAGCAACGCGGTTCAGCCCGCTTCTCACCCAATCCTTCAAGCTGCCAGCATCCTGAAGCGCTCTCGCCCGCTGTGCATCGGGGGAGCGTTGGCCGGTGTCATCATGGAACGGGGGATTGGTGAAGACGTGATCGAACTTCGCGTCGCCGGCGGCCAGCGCATCGCCCAGCAGGAAGCCGACCCTCAGGGAAAGCGCATTGAGCGCGGCGTTCTGATTCGCCATTTCGACCAGTTCAGGGTCGATCTCGATCCCGGTGACGCTGCATTGGGTCCGCGCCGCGAGGCAGAGGCTGGCGGTGCCGACGCCCGCGCCCAGTTCCAGCGCCGCCTCGCCCGCGCCCGCCGGCACGGCGGCGGCCAGCATCACGGCGTCCAGCCCGGCCCGGAAGCCCTGCCGGGGCTGGCGGATGCGCAGGCGGCTGTTCAGGAACCCGTCTTCGGTGAACGTGCCCACTATTTCAGCGCATCGGCCAGCAAGGCCCTGGCCCGGTGCTCATCGTCATTGGAAACCATCAGCCTGCGCGGCAAAATGACCATGCTGCCATCCATCACGCTCATCTGATCGTCGAATACAACGCTTTGGATTCCCGCATCCTTCAGAACTGCCTCGGCATAGGAGAGGTCCACGGGATTGTTCGATTTCAGGACTTCGCGCATGGGGCTTCGGCCTTCCGGTGGGTGGGTATATCGCCTAATCTTGCAACCGTAGCCTGGACCGGCAAGACATCGCCTATGAGTGTGGCAGAAGCCGTGAAGCCCGAGATCGCCGTGACGCCTGTCGAGCGGCTGCATACGCTTGTGCTGGCGGACATGGAAGCGGCCGACCGGCTGATCCACCAGCGCATGGCGAGCGCCGTGCGGCTGATCCCCGAACTGGCGCAGCACCTGATCGATTCCGGCGGCAAGCGGCTGCGTCCGCTGCTCACGCTCGCGGGCGCGCGGATGGCCGATTATCACGGCGACGGGCACCAGAAGCTCGCCGCCGCGGTCGAGTTCATTCACACCGCCACGCTGCTGCATGACGACGTGGTGGATGCCTCCACCCTTCGGCGCGGCAAGCAGGCGGCCAATGTGATCTGGGGCAACAAGCCTTCCGTGCTGGTGGGCGATTTTCTTCTGAGCCGCGCGTTCCAGCTGATGCTCGAAACGGGCGATCTCTCCGTGCTCGGCATTCTCGCCAATGCCTCCGCCGTGATCGCGGAAGGCGAAGTGCTGCAACTCAAATCGGCAAGCAACCTTGCCACCACCGAAGACCACTATCTGCAGGTCGTCAGCGCCAAGACCGCGGCCCTCTTTGCCGCTGCTGCCGAAGCCGGGCCCGCGCTCGCAAAGCGCGACCGCAACTTCGTCACCGCGCTGCACGATTACGGCATGAACCTCGGCATCGCCTTCCAGCTTGTGGACGACGCGCTTGATTATTCCGGGCGGCAGGCCGTGATGGGCAAAACGGTGGGCGATGATTTCCGCGAAGCCAAGATGACCTTGCCCGTGATCCTCGCCCATGCGCGGGCCGACGAGCAGGGCCGCATCTTCTGGCGCCGCGTGATCGAAAGCGGCACGCAAGGAGGCGACGACCTCAACCAGGCCATCGCGCTGGTGGAGCAGACAGGGGCGATCCGCGAAACGCTGCGCCGGGCAAACGCCTATGCCGCCGCCGCCTGCAAGGCGCTGGAGCCGCTGCCGCCCTCGGAAATTCACGACGCGCTGGTGGCGGTCGCAGAGTTCTGCGTCGAACGCGCATATTGATGGACGCTCTCGACGTGGCCGAAGCCCGGCCCGACGAAGAGCACATCATCCAGAATATGATGCAGCTATACGTGCACGATTTCTCCGAACAATGGGCGGGCACGGAACGCGGCGAACTGGAAGATGACGGCTTCTTTGCCGAATATCCGCTGGAGTCCTATTGGCAGGAACCCAGCCGCATTCCGCTTCTGCTGAGAGTCGAAGGCCGTCTCGCGGGCTTTGCACTGGTGAACGCGTGGTCTCATAGCGGACTTTCGCTTGATCGCAGCATGGCGGAATTCTTTGTGGTGCAAAAACATCGCCGCGACGGTATCGGCAGGCGGGCCGCGCACATCATCTTCGACCGCTACCCCGGCCAGTGGGAAACAGCCGTTGCGCGAAAAAACCACGGCGCGTTGGCGTTCTGGCGGAATACCGTGCGCTCGCATCCGCGGGTCGAGCAGATCGAAGAAATCGATACGAACACCGAGGCATGGAACGGCCAGATTTTACGCTTTGTAATTGGATAGCTGAAAAACCGAATTCACCTCAACTGTCATGGCCCGCAAATGCGGGCCACCCAGGTGATGCCGCTCCGTCCTCTCAAAATAAAAAAATATCTTCCATAGCTTTGAACCATCATTCCAGATGTTACCTGGGTGGCCCGCATTTGCGGGCCATGACAATGAGAATACATTTATTGAATGTGTGCCCTCTTCACCCACCAGCCGGGTTGATCCTTCGCGATCTTCATGGCCGCGGCCTCCGCCGACTTGTCATCCGCGAACAAACCAAAACATGTGGCGCCACTCCCCGACATGCGCGTGCGCAACGCGCCGCTCTTTGCGATGGCCGACAGGGCTTCGTCGATTGCAGGCGCAATTTCGCGCGCCGGCATCTCGAGATCGTTGCGGTTGGATTTGAAATAATCCGCGAGAGCCAGCACGGACAGTTCGCCCTTCGGTTTTGCGGCATGACCCACGCCAACACGCTTTTCGAGCCGGGCGAAAATTTGCGCGGTGGAAACCCCAACTCCCGGATTGACCAGCACCAAAGGTGCGTGCGGCACGCCGGGAACCGGTTCGATGCCCTCCCCTCGTCCGGTCATCCAGAGCGTTTCGCTCAACAGGCAGGCCGGAACATCGGACCCGAGTGTCTCGGCGATGGCGTGAAGCTCGCTCTGCGGAAGATTCAAATTCCAGAATTGCGCCAATCCTCGCAAGGCCGCCGCTGCATCCGCCGAACCGCCGCCAATACCCGATGCGATGGGCAGGTTCTTTGTCAGCGTGATCTTCACGTTGGGTTCGCGCGCCACTTTGGCGGCCAGCGCGCGCGCCGCTTTGGCGATGAGATTGTCCTGCTCGTTTGCAAGCACGCCACCGAACGGGCCATCGAGCGCCAGCGAGAAATTGTCCGCAGCCTCGATCAGAAGTTCGTCGCCCACATCGGCGAACACGACGAGGCTTTCCAGCGCGTGATAGCCATCCCCGCGGCGCTCGCCGACATGCAGGAACAGGTTGATCTTCGCGGGCGCGAAGACCTTCACCGCGTCAGGATTTGCCGCCACTGCCGAGACCATATTTCAGCTTGGCCTCGATCTTGGCCTTCTCGGACGCTTCGGCGCCGAAGGTAATTGCGTGGTTCCACTGGAATTGCGCATCCAGCCTGCGGCCCACCCGCCAGAAGGCATCGCCCAGATGATCGTTGATCGTGGGATCGCCGGGAACCAGCAGGATCGCGCTCTGCAAGGCCTTCGCGGCATCCTTGTAGCGGCCGAGGCGATAATAGGCCCAACCCACGCTATCGGCGATGTAGCCGTCAAACGGGCGCAAGGCGCGCGCCTTTTCGAGCATGCCAAGCGCCTCGGAAAGGTTCTCGCCCTTGTCCACCCAGGAATAGCCCAGATAGTTCAGAAGCTGCGGTTCCTGCGGACTCAGCTTGAGGGCTGCCTTGAGATCGGCTTCCGCCTGCGGCCAGCGGTTGGACTGTTCGTAGGACACCGCGCGCGCATAAAGCAGAGGCCATGAATTGGCGCTGCTGCTGCCGCGAATGCGGATTGCATTGTCATAGGCATCCGCCGCGTCGGCGAATTTATCGACACCGCGATAGACATCGCCCAGCGCCGTCCAGGCTTCCGCGTCGTCCGGATGGCCGGTGACGACTTCGCGCAGATCGGCGATCGCTTTGTCGTTGCGGTTCAGGCGCGCTTCATCGACGGCGGCCTGCACCATCGCCACCCGGCGATAGGGCGAGGTCTTGGCAATGCCGTGATAGACGTCGATGGCTTCCTCAAATTTCTCCATCGCTTCCAGCCGGTCGGCGAGAAGGATGTCTGCCAGATCGAATTGCGGACGCAGATAGCGCGCGAACCGCAGATACAGCACCGATACATCGGCGCTCGAATCGTCGGTCAACGAAGCGGCGATGCTGAACATCGCTTCGGCAGCACCTTCCTGCGGCGAGGTGACAATCCGCTCGGGCTTCGCGCCGGTTTCCATGCGCGCCTGGGCTGCTTCCACGATAGGCTGCAAAGCGTTATCGCTGGCGAGCTTGGCGTAGAATTCCTTGGCGTCCTGCGTCCGCCCGCTGCGTTCGAGGAAGCGGCCATAGCCTTCCACGATGCGCGGACCATTGCCGGTTGCCTTGAGCGCTTCGCGATAGGCCGTATCCGCGTCGCTCTCGCGGCCAGCCAGATCGAACACCAGCGCGCGATGGAACGCGACCAGCGAATCCGTACCGCCCTGCGCCTTGAGCAGCATCAGGTCGGCAAGGGCCATATCCGTCTTGCCCTCGCCCACGGCGGACCAGGTGTTGAGGAGTTCGATGGTAAGGGCCGCGAACGGACCTTGCGCCGATTTGGAAAGCTGATCGCGGGCGCCCTGATAATCCTTGTTCTTGATATCATCGACGGCGAGCGTGGTGCGCGCGGCGCGATTGTCCGGCTCGTTGACGACGACCTGTGCCGCAAGTTTCGGCGCGCGTTCCATATCGCCCGCGGAAACCGAATAGAGGAATGCGCGCGCCAGAAGATCGGGGTTGGTCGGATCGGCAGCCAGGCTCGCGCTGTAGAACTTCGCGGCGTTGTCCATATCGTGCTGGCTCGCGGCCAGCCGCGCGTTCAGATAGTTGCCATAGCTTGCATCGAGCGCTGCATCGAGATGAACAGGGGGCGCGCCAGTCGGATCGTTGGTCTGCAGAGCACCGTCCGAGTTGAGCGAGGCATTGGCGGCCTTGCCCGTGTCGAGACCAAGCGTGGAGCAGGCCGAGAGTGCAAGTGCGGCTGCGGAAACAAGCAGGAACTGGCGAATACGCAAATCCGGTCTCCTAAGATTGCCAAACCTACATGTTGGCGTAATTCGGGCCTCCGCCGCCCTCGGGTGTCACCCAGTTGATGTTCTGCGCCGGATCCTTGATGTCGCAGGTTTTACAGTGCACGCAATTCTGCGCGTTGATCTGAAACCGCGGACCCGTCGCTTCCTGCACCACCTCGTAAACGCCCGCCGGGCAGTAACGCTGCGCCGGCTCGTCATATTCGGGCAGGTTCACGCGAATGGGAATGGACGGATCCTTCAACACTAGGTGAACGGGCTGGTCTTCCTCATGGTTGGTAAAGGAGAGGAAAACCGACGAAAGCTTATCGAAGCTGATGACACCGTCAGGTTTCGGATAGGCAATGGGCTTGCAATCCTTGGCCAGTTTGAGCGTCTGGAAGTCCGCCTTGCCGTGTTTCAGCGTGCCGAGCGGGCTGAAGCCGAACAGCTGGTTGAACCACATATCCACACCAGCGACACCGAGGCCAAGAATCGAGCCGAGCTTCGACCATAGCGGCTTCACGTTACGAACCCGCTTCAGGTCTGTGTAAACATGCGAATTGCGATAGCCGACTTCATAGGCGTCCAGCAGGTCGCCCGAACGGCCCAGCGCCACCGCATCGAATGCCGCATCGGCCGCCAATATGCCGGTGGCAATCGCGTTGTGGCTGCCCTTGATACGCGGAAGATTCACAAAGCCCGCCGAACAACCGATCAGCGCGCCGCCCGGGAAGATCAGTTTCGGAACCGACTGGAAGCCGCCTTCGGTGATGGCGCGCGCGCCATAAGCGATGCGCTTGCCGCCTTCGAGATATTGCTTGATCCGCGGATGATGCTTCACGCGCTGGAATTCATCGAACGGCGAAAGGAACGGATTGGAATAGTTGAGGTGGACAACGAAACCGATGGAGCAAAGGTTCTCGCCCCAGTGATACATGAAAAGACCGCCGCCGGTGGAATTGTCCAGCGGCCAGCCCATCGTATGCATCACCAGCCCGCGCTGATGCTTGTCGGGCGGCAATTCCCAAAGCTCTTTCAGCCCGATGCCGAATTTCTGCGGATCGCGGCCTTCATGCAGCTTGAAATGCGCGCCAAGCCGCTTCGACAGCGAGCCGCGCGCGCCTTCCGCGAACAGCGTGTATTTGCCAAGCAGGTTCATGCCCGGCGTGAAATCGGATTTGTGGTGGCCATCCTTCGCCACGCCCAGATCGCCTGTGGTGACGCCCTTCACCTCCCCGTTCTCGCCCCACACGATGTCGGCGGCGGGGAAGCCCGGATAGATCTCGACGCCAAGCCCTTCGGCCTGCTGCGCCAGCCATTTGGTCAGGTTGCTGAGGCTGCCGATGTAGTTGCCGTGATTGCTCATCAGCGGCGGGAAGATGAAGTTCGGGAAGCGGATGCTTCCGGCTGGCCCGAGGAACCAGAACTGATCCTTGGTCACCGGCGTATCGATCGGCGCGCCCAGTTCCTTCCAATTGGGGAACAGTTCGGAGATGCCGATGGGATCGATCACCACGCCCGAGAGGATATGGGCGCCGACCTCGGAGCCCTTTTCCAGAACGCAGACGCTGATCTCCTGGCCCTTCTTGGCCGCCTGTTGCTTCAGCCGGATCGCCGCGGCAAGCCCGGCCGGGCCCGCCCCCACGATCACGACATCGTATTCCATGCTTTCGCGTTCCACCGCGTCCGCCATCGCCAACCTCAAAATCATCCCCGTGTTCGCCTTATGCGGGCCGGGCTCCGGGGCGTCAACGGGATATGGTCGCGCGCCGCCTTTCCCTGCCCTATGATTTGGCCATGTCCCCGGTCGAAACCGAAAACCCGCTGGCCGCGCTGGCCTGGCTTGTAGAAGCCGGGGCCGATGAGGCCGTGCTCGACGCGCCGGTGAACCGCTTCACGCAAAAGGCCCCCGCAGCCGCAGGCGCGGAGGGAACGCTTCACCGCAATCCCTCATTCAAAGGCGGGGCCGCGCCAGCAACGGGCACGGCGCGCAACACCCCCGTGGCCTCGCCCCCGCACGCCGGAGAACGCCGCAGCTTCCCGGCAGAAAACAAGGCCGCCCCCACAGGCGCCTATACCGACCAGATCGGGGCTGCCCTTGAGATTGCGGCGAAGTGCAACACGCTCGAAGAACTCCGTGCCGCACTCGAAGCCTTCGACGGCGGCGCGCTGAAGAAGAACTCCACCCACACCGTCTTCGCCGATGGCAACCCTGCTGCCCGCATCATGCTGATCGGCGAAGCGCCCGGCCGCGATGAGGATCGCGCGGGGCTTCCCTTCGTCGGCCGTGCGGGCAAGCTGCTCGACAAGATGGTGGCGCCCATCGGGCTCGACCGGACGCAGAATTTCTACATCACCAACGTGCTGCCCTGGCAGCCGCCCGGCAACCGCGATTTCGGGCTGGAAGAAGCCGCGATGTGCCTGCCCTTCCTGCGCCGCCACATCGAACTCAAAGCGCCGGATATGCTGGTGCTGCTTGGGCGCATCGCGGTGAAGAACGTGTTGGGCAAGACCGAAGGCATCATGTCGCTGCGCGGCAAGTGGTTTGAGTATTTCGTCAACGGCCGCATGGTGCCCGCGCTATGCACGCTGCACCCCGCCTATCTGCTGCGCCGCCCGGTCGACAAGAAACTGGCGTGGCGGGATATGCAGTCGCTCGAAGCGAAAGCGCGGGAACTCAACATCCTCACTTAACAATTGTCATGGCCCGCGAATGCGGGCCACCCAGGTGACCTCACACAAATGTCGAACACCGCGAAGAAATCTCCCGAACCTCAAGCACCCGCGAAACGCCAGCTGGGTGGCCCGCATTCGCGGGCCATGACAGGTGAACTGGAATGAGCAGGATCGACGAAAGCATCAAATTCATCCCCGTTCGCATCGCGGTGCTAACGGTTTCGGACACGCGCGATGCATCGAACGACACCTCCGGCGACACCCTCGCCAAGCGCATCGAAGAGGCTGGTCACATCCTCGCCGCGCGCACGCTTCTCAGGGACGACACGACCCAGATACGGGCGCAACTTCAAACATGGATCGACGATCCGCAGATCGACGCCATCATCACCACCGGCGGTACGGGGCTCACTGGCCGCGATGTCACCGTCGAAGCGATGAAACCATTGTTCGAGAAAGAGATCGACGGGTTCTCCGTCGTCTTCCATCAGATTTCCTACGCGAAGATCGGCACCTCGACGCTGCAATCGCGCGCCTGCGCGGGCGTGGCCAAGGGAACCTATCTCTTTGCCCTGCCCGGCTCGACAGGTGCTGTGAAGGACGGCTGGGACGGCATCCTCCAATACCAGCTCGATATCCGCCATAAGCCCTGCAATTTCGTGGAGATCATGCCGCGGCTGGAAGAACACAAGCGCTAGCCATTATAATGGGCTTGTCAAAACGGGAGAGTGATATGGCCGTTTCGCTCATTGTCGGCACAAAGAAGGGTGCCGCAATTCTCACATCCGATAAGGACCGCCAAACCTGGTCGGGTGATTTTGCCCTGAAGGGTTGGCCCGTCACAGCATCGGCACGCGATGATGAAGGCCGCTATTATGCCGCCGTCGCCAACGATGTATTCGGTCCCGCGATATTCGTCAGCGACGACCTCAAGGCGTGGAAGCAACTCGAATCTGCGCCACGCTTCAATCCCGGCGACAAGGGCAACGAACAACACATCCGCATCGCCGGGTCGGCGGATTTCATGGGGCGTTACAAGGACGGCCCACGCCTTGTCGATCAGGTGTGGACGCTGCATGCCGCGCATGGCGCGATTTACGCGGGCACTTCGGAAGCGGGCCTCTTCGCCACGCGCGATCGCGGCCAAAGCTGGGAGCCCGTATCCGGTTTCAACGATCATCCCAACCGCGCAAACTGGGAACCCGGCTTCGGCGGGCTGTGCGCGCACACCATCCTGAGCGACAAAAACAATCCCAACCGCATGTGGGTCGGCGTTTCGTCATCGGGCTTCTTCCGTACCGATGATGGCGGCAAAACGTGGAACGAAAAGAGCAAGGGCGTGAACACGGACACCGGCATCTGCGTTCACCACGTCACCCACGATCCGGCGAACCCCGATGTGCTTTTCCGCCAGGATCATCGCGGCGTTTATCGCAGCGACGATGCGGGCGACACATGGCTGGTGACGGAACACGGCCTACCGGGCGGCGAATTGAGCGATGGCCACAGATGTTCGTTCGGATTTGCCATTGCGATGGACCGGCAGAGCAGCAGCGTCTTCATCGCGCCGCTTGAAGGCGACAATTTTCGCCTGCCGCATAACGGGCAGCTCGCGATCTATAAAAGCAACGACAAGGGTATGAACTGGCAGCCGCGCAAAACCGGCCTGCCCTCGCATTGCTATTCGGGTGTGTTGCGCGGGGCGATGGCGGCCGATCAGCTCAATCCCGGCGGCATCTATTTCGGCACGAGTTCGGGCACGATCTATGCGAGCACGGATGTGGGCGAAAGCTGGCGCGAAGTGGCCAACGAACTTCCCCGCATCATGAGCGTCGAGGCTTACGCGACGTGATCCGCGTGCAGGTTCCACCGATCCTGCGCGCCGTCACAGGGGGCGAGCGCGTTCTGGAGGCCGAGGGGGCGACCGTGCGCGAAGTGTTCGAGAACATCGCCCTGCGGTACCCGGCGCTCGGTTTGCACCTGTTCGACGAACGCAGCGGAATCCGCCGGAATATCATTTGTATTCATAGGGATTTGGTGGTCAGGGCCGACGACATGGCGGACCGGAGCGTGGCTCAGGGCGAAGAACTCATTCTCGCCAATGCCTTCGCCGGGGGGTAGCCCGACTCAAGATTGTTCTTGATTTGTTCTCATGCTTCCGCTATGCTTTTTTTATGACAACGGTACTCGACATCACCGCCGATCCGCGGCGGCTTCAGGGGCGTGGCGCGATTTCCAATGCGTCCAGCCGGTACGATCGCGAAAAGCGCGTGCTGTTCGATGATGGCTGGGGAGACGAGGAGGAATTGCCGCCTTTCAAGACGGAGATCATTCGCGACACGACGCGGACGATCATCGCGCGCAACACCTCGCCCGACATATCGTTTGACCGTTCGATCAATCCCTATCGCGGCTGCGAGCATGGCTGCATCTATTGTTTCGCGCGGCCGACGCACGCCTATCTGGGGTTTTCGCCCGGCACGGATTTCGAGACGCAGATTTTGGTGAAGCCCAACGCGGCGGAATTGCTGGCCAAGGAATTGTCGGCGCCCGGCTATGTGCCGCGCACCATTGCGATGGGTACCAACACCGACCCTTACCAGCCGACCGAGAAGAAGCTGCGCATCACGCGTTCCATCTTGGAGGTGCTGCGCGATTTCAACCATCCGGTCGGCATCGTTACCAAATCCGCGCTTATCACGCGCGACATCGATATTCTGGGGCCGATGGCCGAGCAAGGGCTGGCGAAGGTGGCGCTTTCCATCACGACGCTCGACCGCAAGCTGGCGCGCGCGATGGAACCGCGTGCTTCGACCCCGCCACGCCGGTTGGCCGCTGTGAAGACATTGCGCGAGGCAGGAATCCCGACCGGCGTCATGTTCGCGCCCGTTATCCCGGCGCTGAACGACGACGAACTGGAAAACGTTCTGGAAGCCGCCCGCGATCACGGCGCGCTGAGCGCGGGCTATGTGCTGCTGCGGCTACCGCTGGAAATCAAGGATCTGTTCCGCGAATGGCTGGATGCGCAGGTTCCGGGCCGCGCCAAACATGTGATGAGCCTGATCCGCCAGATGCGCGGCGGCAAGGATTACGACAGCGACTGGGGCAAGCGGATGACGGGTGCAGGCCCTTACGCGGACCTGATCGCGCGCCGGTTCCAGATCGCGGTGAAGCGGTTTGGCCTCAATCAGGTGAAATCGCCGCTGACCGTCAACAAGTTTAAGCGCCCGCCTTATCTTGGCGAGCAACTGGCACTGCTCTAACAATGGGGAATGCCGCATTACATCTACGAGTCGCGTCTGCTGAAGACGATGCCCGGCCCCATCGCCGGCATCGACGAGGTTGGCCGCGGCCCGCTGGCGGGGCCGGTGGTGGCGGCGGCAGTGATCTTCGAACGCGGCCGGATTCCCAAGGGAATCGACGATTCAAAACAGATGACCGCCGAAGCGCGCGAAGAAATGTATGTGCGCATCGTGGAAACGGCCGTGGCCTTCGGCATCGGCGAAGCGAGCGTCGAGGAAATCGATCTCGTCAACATCCGCCAGGCAACCCATCTGGCCATGGCGCGCGCGGTGCGCGCGATGGCGGTGGCGCCGATGTTCGCGCTGGTGGATGGCAACGATGCGCCAGCACTTCCCTGCCCTTGCGACACGCTGATCGATGGCGATGCGCGCTCGGTTTCCATCGCCGCGGCCTCGATCATCGCCAAGGTCACGCGCGACCGGATGATGCGCGCGCTGCACGACGAACACCCCGGTTACGGCTGGATCACCAATATGGGCTACGGCACCGAGGAGCACCTGCGCGGCCTCGATCGCCATGGTGTCTGCGTCCACCACCGCCGCAGTTTTGCCCCTGTGCGGCGCATCCTGTTCCCCGAAATGCCTGTCGAGGCGCTCTGAGTCATTCTGTCACCCACAAGCTATGGTATGTGGACGATGTGAAGACTCAAGCGCAAGTCTTTGATTCCAAAGACTCTTGACCTGCGGACTCCACTGAATCACGATTCTGCCCGGATGTGGATAACAGGGCGGGCGGCGTATGGCGCGGGGGCTTCAGGACTCCATCGATCGTGTGATCGAGGGCAATTGCGTGGATGTGATGAACGAGCTTCCGGCGGGTTGCGCCGATCTCGTTTTCGCCGATCCACCTTACAATCTGCAGCTCCAGGGCGACCTGCACCGACCCGACAATTCCAAGGTCGATGCTGTCGACGATCATTGGGATCAGTTTTCGAGCTTCGCCGAATATGACCGCTTCACCCGCGAATGGCTCACTGCCGCGCGCCGCGTGCTGAAGGATGACGGCGCTCTCTGGGTGATCGGCTCCTATCACAACATCTTCCGCGTCGGCGCGATCCTGCAGGATCTGGGGTTCTGGATCCTGAACGACGTTGTGTGGCGCAAATCCAATCCCATGCCGAACTTTCGCGGCAAGCGTTTCACCAACGCGCATGAGACGATGATCTGGGCGGGCAAAAGCCAGCACAGCAAATACACCTTCAACTATGAAGCGATGAAGGCGCTGAACGACGAATTGCAGATGCGCTCGGACTGGACGCTGCCCATCTGTTCCGGCCACGAACGCCTGAAGGATGCGGGCGGGAAGAAGGCGCATTCCACGCAAAAGCCCGAAAGCCTGCTGCATCGGGTGATCGTGTCGTCCACCCAGCCGGGCGATCTGATTGTCGATCCGTTCTTCGGTTCCGGCACCACGGGTGCCGTGGCCCGCCGCCTTGGCCGCAAATTCATCGGCATCGAACGCGAAAAAAAATATGCCAGCATCGCGCGCGAACGCATCTCGGGCGTCAAACGCGCGCCGGACGACGCGATAGAAGTCACCAAATCAAAGCGCGCGGAACCGCGCATTCCTTTCGGGTGGGTGGTGGAACGTGGCTTGCTGGAACCGGGCACGGTTTTGCTCGGCTCCAGCAAACGCCATCGCGCCAAGGTGCGCGCGGACGGCACATTGGTATGCTCGGATGCGAGCGGCTCGATCCATCGCATCGGCGCCCATGTGCAGGGGCTGGACGCGTGTAACGGCTGGACATTCTGGCACTACGAACACAAGGGTTCGCTCGTCTCCATCGACGTGTTGCGTCAACGTTTGCGGGCGGATTTGGCCTGACGGAACAGCGGGCCTTCACTGTCGAGTGCGTGAAACACGATTTTGCGCATTACGGTGGGCAGTGCCGCGTCGTTCAAATTCTCTTCTTCGATCCAGGCGCCCTCGATTTTCGGGCGCTTGGCGACCTCGGCCGTGTGAACTTCGATCTCAAGTTCGAAATGCGTGAAGCCATGGCGGACGATGCCGGAAAGCTTCCGCCATTGCGCGGCGAAGGGTGCCTGCAACATCGCATCTTTGGCCGAGGGGAACTCGTCCGTCCATGGCCCGAGCGGCGGCTGGCGCATGCCACCAAGCAAGCCTTTCTCTGGGCGCCGTAACAGCAACACCGCGCCCGTCTTGTCGCGCACCACAAAAGCGGCACCGCGTTTCAGGGGGCGTCGGGGCTTCTCGTTGCGAACGGGTAGCGTTTCCTGAATGCCAAGCTTTCGTGCCTCGCAACCGTCGAACCACCGGCAATTCTGACAGGCGGGGCGCTTTGGCGTGCAGATCGAAGAACCGAGATCCATGAGCGCCTGCGCGAAATCGCCCGCGCGGCTGTCGGGCAAAAGAGATTCCGTCAGCGCCTTCAATTTCGGCTTCGCCTTCGCCAGCGGTTCGCGCACGGCGAAATAGCGGGCGATCACGCGTTCGGCGTTTGCGTCCACCGCCGCGGCTTTCACATCGAACGCAATGGCGGCGATGGCGCCCGCCGTGTAGGGCCCGACGCCCGGGATTTTCCGCAGCTCCTCGATGGTGCGCGGAAATCTGCCACCGAGTTCACTTGCCACCATCTTCGCGGCGGCGTGGAGATTTCGGGCTCTTGCGTAGTAGCCAAGCCCCGCCCATGCGGCGAGCACATCGTCCAGCGGGGCGGCGGCCAGCGATTCCACCGTGGGCCAGCGGGCAAGGAATTTGCGATAGTAGTCCCCCACCGCCTGCACGGTGGTTTGTTGCAGCATGATTTCGGAGAGCCAAACGCCATAGGGATCGGCCTTTCGCCCCTTCGCCGCGCGCCAAGGCAAGGTTCGCCTGTGGATATCGTACCAGGCGAGCATTTGCCCGGCTGGGGATAACTTTGTGTTTTGCTCTGGCGGGGTGCGGGCGGGCATAATGAATGGACAATGCCCGAGCAGCGCGAAGACAAAAAGAACCAAGGCAAGACGCCGCCCGAAATGCCGCGCCGCAACTGGGCCGACGCAGTGGCGCGCGATGCCAAGGCGAACGCGAACCTCGCTTTTGCGCGGGCGGGGTTCCGCGATCCCACGCTGGTTTTGCGCTGGCAGGAGATTGCAGGCCCCGAAGTCGCCCGCCTCGCCTGCCCCATCAAACTCAGTGAGGGGCCATCCGGCGGAGTTTTGACGTTGAAAGCCGAACCGGGGGCTGCATTGTTCCTCCAGCACGAGAGCCGGGCGCTTTGCGGGCGCATCAATGACTATCTTGGGCGCGACGCCGTCGCCCGCCTGCGATTCGTTCAAGGCTCGCTTGCGGCGCGACCTCCAAAACCCATCCGGCGCAACGCTGGCGGCACATTACCGCCGGATGACCCGGCAATAACCTTCAAGGGCCCCGAAAAAGTCCGTGAGTCATTGCTGCGTTTCGCCCGCTTGAGGCGCGGCACCGATTGAATCTATTACAAAGCTCTGCCACAACCAGCGGTAGTTTCCGAAGGGGCGGAATATGCATCGCCAAACGCTGTTGCTTGGCGTCCTGGTGCTGTGTGCAATCGCGCTCGGCGTGATCGGGTACCTCTATTATTCGGTACCTTCGGCCGAGAATTTGTTGCCTGAGGCGGGCAAAGATCGTCCAAACGTGACGCTGGTGAAGGACGATCGCACGGTAGGCAATCAAAACGCGCCAGTCCTGATCGTGGAGTATGCGGCGCTGACCTGCCCGCATTGCGCGCATTTCAATGACGACACATTTCCGCAACTAAAGGCGAAATATATCGACACCGGCAAGGTCTTTTACGTGTTCCGGGTGTTTCCGCGGATGTCGCTCGATTTGGCGGGAGAAGCATTGGCGCGCTGCGCACCAGCCGAGAACTATTTCAAGATCATCGATCTGCTGTTCAAGAACCAGTTGGACTGGGACCCGGAATTCGAACCGCTGAATGCCCATGAAGGCATGCTCGCCATTGCCCGCACCGCCGGAATGAACGCCAAGCAAGCCGACCGCTGCATGCAGGACAAAACACAACTCGAGCGGGCGAATCGCGTGGGCCAGGATGGCGAGGCAAAATACGGCATTACCGGCACACCCACATTCATCGTCAACGGCAAGGTTCACCCGGGCCAGTATGAATGGGAGGACCTGCAGCGGGATCTCGACGCCCTGCTTGCGAAACCCTGATCAGGGAAAAATTCCGTGAATGGTTTAGGCCTCCCGGCCGTGACCGGCGCCACGCCGATTGAACGGGGCTCTCGCCTCTGCCACAACCCGGAGGCATCTTTCCGGAGAGCGGAACCTTGAACCGCAGGCCTCTGCTTATAGGCATCCTTGCCGCCGCCGTGATCGCGCTGGGCGTGATCGGCTATCTCTACCTCGCGGCTCCAACGGCGGAGAGCGCCCTGCCCGTCAGCGGCGAACGCGCCAATGTCACGCTGTCCAAGGATGACCGCACGCTGGGCGACCCCAAGGCGCCGATTCTGCTTGTGGAATATGCGGCGTTGACCTGCCCGCATTGCGCCCATTTCAACCAGGAAATCTTCCCCAAGCTGAAGGCCAAATATATCGACACCGGAAAGGTTTATTATGTGTTCCGCGTGTTCCCGCTGAGTTCGGTGGACGTCGCGGTCGAATCACTGGCGCGCTGCGTGCCCGCCGAGAGCTATTTCCAGTTCGTCGACCTGTTGTTCAACAATCAGATGACGTGGGACCCGGAATACCAGCCGCTGAACGTGCATGAAGGCATCCTCGCCGTGGCCCGCATTGCGGGCATGGGCAGCGAGCAGGCCGACAAGTGCATGCAGGACAAAGCCCAGCTCGAGCGGGCTTCCCGCGTGGGCCAGGAAGGCCAATCCCGTTACGGCATCACCGGCACCCCCACTTTCATTGTGAATGGAACGGTCCATGGGGGCCAATATGACTGGGAAGGCCTCCAGAAAGAGCTGGATGCCATGCTAAAAAAGAAGTCATGACGCGCGATTCCGATTCGCACAGCCAAGGCTCGATACGTTGAAATTCACCCGGCTTAGACTATCCGGTTTCAAATCCTTCGTTGAACCGACCGAACTTTATCTCGAGCCGGGGCTGACCGCTGTTGTCGGCCCAAACGGTTGCGGCAAATCCAACCTTTTCGATGCGCTGCGCTGGGTAATGGGCGAAACACGCCCCACCTCGGTTCGCGGCAGTGAAATGGATGATGTGATCTTCGCGGGTTCCGCCGGAAGACCGGCGCGCAACGTGGCCGAGGTGACCCTCTTCGTCGACAACGCCGAGCGCAACGCGAGCCCGGCCTACAACGAATATGACTCCATCGAAATCTCGCGGCGCATCGAGCGCGAAGCGGGATCGGTCTACCGCATCAACGGGCGCGACGTGCGCCAGCGCGACGTGCAGATATTCTTTGCCGATGCCTCGTCGGGCGCAGGCTCCACCGCCTTCGTGCGGCAAGGCCAGATCGGCTTGCTCATCAGCCAGAAGCCGCTCAACCGGCGCGCCATCCTGGAAGAAGCCGCCGGCATCGCCGGGCTGCACCAGCGCCGCCACGAAGCCGAACTCCGTTTGCGTGCCGCCGAAACCAATATGGGCCGGCTGGATGACGTGATCCGCGAAGTCGAAGGGCAGCTGCAGAATTTGAAGCGGCAGGCCCGCCAGGCCTCGCGCTATCGCAATCTTTCGGGGTTGATCCGCAAGGCGGAAGCGCTGGCGCTGTTCCTGCGCTGGTCTGCGGCGGAAGCACACGCGAAGATCGCGAAAGATGCTCTCGATGCAGCGATTACCACCGTCGAAGCGGCAACCCAACTAGCCGCGGTCGCCTCCACCGCGCAGGCCGAGCTTGCCGAACACCTGCCCCCGTTGCGGCAGACCGAAGCCGAGAAATCGGCGGCGTTGCACCGCTTGATCGTCGAGCGCGACGCATTGGATGCCGAGGAAGCGCGCGCACGCGAGGCCGCGCAGCGTCTGCGCCAACGCATTGCGCAAGCCGAACAGGATATCGCGCGCGAACGAACGCTGGATGCAGATGCACGCAACTCGCTGCAGGCGCTGGGCGAAGAGCGAACCGAACTTGAAGATATTGCCTCACGCGCGTCGTCCGAACTGGAAGGTGCCGAGGAACGCGCCAACGAGATCACCGCGGCCCTGGCCGAAACCGAACGCACGCTCGACCGGTTGACCCGCGAACTCGCGGAATGGAACGCACGCAAATCGAGCCTCGAACGCTCGCGCGATGTCGCAAGCGCGTTGGCGGAAACCAGCACCGAGCAATTGTCCGCTGCGCAAACGCGCCTTGAGCGCGCGATGGAGAATGCGCAGGCAGCACCTGACGTGAAGGCCGCGGAAGACGACGTGGCGAATGCGCAGAATGCTTCTGAAGCCGCGCGCAACGCATTGAACGCGGCCCGGGCGGCCCTGGTGGATGCAGAGGCGGCTGAGAAGCAAGCGCGCGCGCCCCTTGAAGATTCCGAGCGCGAAGTACAGCGCCTTTCAGCTGAAACGAAGGCATTGGCGGATTTGCTGCGTCCGCGCGGGCAAGATTTGTGGCCGCCGCTTGTGGACGCGGTGCGTGTGCAATCTGGCTACGAAGGCGCGTTCGCCGCCGCTTTGGGCGATGATTTGCAGGCGCCGCTCGATGAAGCCGCACCGCATCATTGGCGCGATCTGGGGCCGCTGGCCTCACTCGACCCGCTGCCCGATGGCGCGCAGGCGCTGAAGAATTTCGTGGAGGCGCCGTCTGCGCTTTCCCGCTTGCTCGATACGACAGGCGTTGTCTTTCCCGATCAGGGAACGGCGTTGCAACTTGCGCTGCATCCGGGCCAGCGGCTGGTTTCTCCACGCGGCGATCTGTGGCGCTGGGATGGTTATGCGGCCTCCGCAGAATCGGAATCGCCGGGCGCGATCCGGCTGGCGCAGCGCAACCGGCTTGTCGAACTCGAAAGCGAATTCGCGACCGCCAAGGAAAAGCGCGCGGCGCTGTTTGAGCTTTATTCCGCTGCACGCGATGCGGGAACCGCTGCTCGCGAAGCCGCCAATGTGGCAGAACAGGAAGATCGCCGCTCCGCCCAGACGCTGATCGGCGCGCAACGCGCAGCTGCCGAAGCCGCGCGCGCCGCAGCCGAACGCATCTCGCAACTTGCCACGCTCGAAGCCGAAGTTCGCAGACTTTCGCAGGCGCGCGATGCGGCCCAGGATTCACATCGCCAAGCCGTTGAATCGCTCTCCGATCTGGGCGATGGCATTGCCCTGACCGAAGCCATGGCGCTCGCGCGCGGTGAAACGGCAGAGGCACGCACAAAGGATGCAGGCGCGCGCGCGCATGTCGAAAGCCTGCGCCGCGATGCGGAAACGCGCGCGCAGCGCCTTGCCGCGATCGACGAAGACAGTGCTCGCTGGCAGAAGCGCAGCGAGAATGCGGCCCAGCAGATGGCCGAACTCAGCCGTCGCCTTGAAGAGATGGCCGAGGAATTGCGCGCACTCGACGCCATTCCCGAAACCATCGTCGAAAAACGCAACGCGCTTCTGGACGCCATCGCGACGGCGGAAGCCGCGCGCAACGAAGCGGCCGACCTGCGCACACAAGCCGAAGCGAAACTGAACGAAGCCGACCGCGCCTCAAAGGCCGCGGACGGCGCACTCTCCTCTGCCCGCGAAGAACGCGCCCGCGCACAGGCGCTGTTCGAATCTTCGGGCGAGCGCATCGAAGAACTGAAGACGCGCATTCGCGACGAACTGGAATCCACGCCGGAAGAGTTGCCGGAGCGCGCCGAAATCCGCGATGGCGAGGAACTGCCGCCGCAGGAACAGGCCGACAAGCGTGTCGAAAAACTCAAACAGGAACGCGAACAGCTTGGCGGCGTGAACCTCCGTGCCGAGGAAGAAGCCGCCGAGCACGAAACGCGGCTCAACACCCTGGTCGCCGACCGTGCCGATCTCGATGGCGCAATCGACCGCCTGCGCCGCGGCATCCAGAGCCTCAACCGCGAGGGCCGCGAACGCCTGCTGGAATCGTTCGAGAAGGTGAACGCGAATTTCCAGATGCTGTTCACCAAGCTGTTCGAAGGCGGCGAAGCCAAACTCACCTTCACCGAATCCGAAGATCCGCTTGAAGCTGGCCTCGAAATCTTCGCTCGCCCGCCGGGCAAACGGCTGCAATCGCTTTCGCTGCTTTCGGGCGGCGAACAGGCGCTCACCGCGATGTCGCTGATCTTCGCGGTGTTCCTTGTGAACCCGGCGCCCGTCTGCGTGCTCGACGAAGTGGACGCCCCGCTGGACGACGCCAATGTGGAGCGGTTCTGCAACCTGCTGGACGAGATGACCCGCCTGACCAACACCCGCTTCCTGGTCATCACCCACCACGCGCTGACGATGTCCCGCATGAACCGGATCTTCGGGGTGACCATGGCCGAACGCGGGGTCAGCCAGCTTGTCTCGGTGACCCTTGCCGACGCCGAACAGGTGATTGCGGCGGAGTAGGTGCCGATGGCCAAAACCGGCCGGAAAAGAAGCTGATTTTGGGCCGCCCCAGCGAGTCGCCAGACCTGGCCGGCGCGCATTTCGCCGCGCCGCACAATTACCTTCTAAATCAAAGGCTTATGCCTATTCTTACGTCCTTGACACCAAAAACCCCCAACCCTATGGTCCGCGCGCCTTCGAGAGCCGAGGGCTCCGTGAACCGAGAACGGTTGCGACGCAAACGGGGGCGCCATGACCGACCCTGAACATCGCGATCTCGACAAACTGGGCCAGAAGCTCGATGAGGTTCGCCGGCGCGAAAAAGCGCGCGCGCAACCCGCGCCGCCCACTTCGCTAGGGATCGCCTTCCGTTTCACGACGGAAATGGTTTCGGCCCTTATCGTCGGCGGCATGTTGGGATGGTTCCTGGACTGGGTGTTCGGGGTTCATTTCCTGGTGGTGGTGTTTTTCATTCTCGGCGCGGCAGCCGGCATCCGAAATACGATGCGAGCCGCAACCGAACTCAACGCCGAGATGGCGGCTGGCCCCCAAGCGCCTGCCATCAAGGACGATGAAGACGAGGAGAGTTAAGGCCCGTGCAGATCAACCCGATGGAGCAATTCCGGGTCGAGCCGATCTTGCCCCTGCATATCGCGGGCTATGACGTCTCGTTCACCAACCAGGCGCTGGTGATGTGCGTGGTGGTTGCTGCAATTTCGATCTTCATGGTGATCGCCTCGACCAGCCGCAAGCTTGTTCCGGGCCGCATGCAATCGATGGCCGAACTCTCCTACGAATTCGTCGGCAACATGATTCATTCCGCGGCGGGCGAGGAAGGCCTCAAATTCTTCCCGCTTGTATTCACGATTTTCTTTTTCGTGCTGTTCGCGAACGTCGTCGGCCTGATTCCCGGCGTCTTCACGGTGACGAGCCAGATCGCGGTGACATTCGCGCTCGCCATGCTTGTCATTCTCACCGTCCTGGTCACCGGCTTCGCCCGCCACGGTTTCGGCTTTCTGAAGCTGTTCGTGCCAAAGGCGCCGTTTGTGCTTTTGCTTCTTCTGGTGCCGATCGAGGTCATCTCGTTCCTGACCCGCCCCATCAGCCTCTCGGTGCGTCTGTTCGCGAACATGCTCGCGGGCCACACCATGCTGAAAGTGTTTGCGGGCTTCGTCATCGCGCTTGGTGGCGCGGGCGGCATCCTCTCGGTGCTCTCGATCGCACCGATGCTTCTCATCATCGCGATCACAGCTCTCGAGATGCTGGTCGCGTTGCTGCAAGCCTATGTGTTTGCCATCCTGACCTGCATCTATCTTTCCGAAGCGTTGCACCTACACGACCATCACTGAAAGGGATTACAATTATGAGCGTTGAAGCGGCAAAAATGATCGGTGCGGGCCTTGCCTGTATCGCCCTCGTCGGCGCGGGCGCCGGTATCGGCAATGTGTTCGGCTCCTATCTCCAGGGCGCACTGCGCAACCCGGGTGCGGCTGCCGGCCAGACCACCAACCTCCTGCTCGGCTTCGCGCTTTGCGAAGCGACGGGCCTGTTCGGCCTCGTTATCGCGCTGCTGATCCTGTTCGCGTTCTGATAATGGCCGAAGCGCCCGCCACCGCCACGACGGAAGTCCCGCACCAACCCGCGGGCTTCCCGCCGTTCAAGACGGAAACGTATCCCGCCCAGCTTTTCTGGCTGGCGATTACGTTCGCCGCCCTGTTCGTCGTGATGTGGCGGATCGTGGTACCGAAGGTGGGCGGCGTTCTTGGCGACCGCAAGGCGAAGATCGAGGGCGACCTTCTGCTTGCAGAAGCTCACAAGGATGCGGCCCGCCGCGCTTCCGACGCCTACGACTCCGCGATCGCCGCGGCGCGCCAACGCGCCTTGAGCGCGGCCAACGACAACCGCGCCAGGATCAATGCGGAAGTCGACCGCGCCAAGGCGGTGGCCGATGCCGAAGCGGCCCAAGCCATGGCCAAGGCGGAAGAACGCATTGCTGCCAGCCGCCAGGATGCGCGTGCCCACGTCACCAATGCGGCGCAGAACGCGGCCATTGCCATCGTCGCGCGTCTGACGGGCGAAACCGTTTCGCCAGAAGATGCGGCTGCCGCCGTCCGCGCGAGCCAAAGCTAGGAACCGGCCATGGAATTTCTCAAAGAACCGGAAACCTGGGTTGGGCTCGGCTTCTTCATCATCGTCGGCGTGATGCTGTATCGCCGGGTGCCCGCTTTTCTTGGCGGCCGCCTCGACCAGCGCTCGGCTGCCATCGCCCGCGAATTGGACGAAGCCAAGCGCCTGCGCGATGAAGCAGAAGCCGTGTTGGCCGAATACAAACGCAAGGCCGCCAATGCGGAAACCGAAGCGCAAAGCATTCTGACCGAAGCCAAGGCCGAAGCCGAACGCTTCGCCGCCGAAGCGCGCGCCAACCTCACCGCGCAAATCGAGCGCCGCGGAAAACAGGCGCAGGATAAAATCGCTCAGGCCGAGGCCCACGCCATGGCCGAAATCCGCGCGCTCGCGGCGGACGCGGCGGCCTCTGCCGCCGAAAAGCTGATCGTGGCGAAGATGGATGAACAGCGCTCGTCGGCGCTGGTGAGCCAGAGCCTGAAAAACCTTTCGGCAAAGCTGAACTAAGCCGCCCTCAGATACCACGCGAACAACGCGACCATTATCGCATCCGCGAGTGCCGCCTGCATGGCGCGCTGGCGACGGAACCGTTCGTCTGAAAGCACCAGCGCGATGAAGCCGGTCTTGCCCGCGATCGAATAGAGCAGGATCGGAAGCCGTGCTTCAGCGTGATAGGCCGCATAGATCAGCAGCAGGCCGGATGCGGCGACCATTTCGCCCCAGCTTCGCGAGATCAGGTTGCCAAGTGCGCCATCTGCCGTTTCGCCGAACGTGAAGCGTGAGACAAAACGCGGAGCTATCGCCATCAGCGCCATGCCGAAAGTCAGTGCGCCGGAAACAATCAGAACCCACTCGATATGGTGGACAATCCAGCTCACGGCGATTCTCCCCTGCCCGCGTGAAAGCCTTCAGCTGGCCTTTTCCGGCATCACCACGCGGATGTGCAATTCACGCAATTGCTTGGCCGAGACTTCGCTGGGCGCGTTCATCATCAGATCTTGCGCCTGCTGGTTCATGGGGAACATCGTCACTTCACGCAGGTTTTCCTCGCCCGCGATCAGCATGACGATCCGGTCTATGCCCGGCGCCGTGCCGCCATGCGGCGGGGCGCCGTAACGGAAGGCATTCAACATGCCACCGAAACGCGCCTCGGTTTCCTCGCGCGCATAGCTCGCGATTTCAAAGGCTTTCAGCATCACGTCGGGATCATGATTGCGGATCGCGCCCGATGACAGTTCGATGCCGTTGCATACGATATCATATTGATAGGCCTTGATGCCGAGGATCGTGTCCTTGTCCGCTTGGTCGAGCGCCATGAATTTTTCGCGGTCGAATTGCGGCATGGAGAACGGATTGTGCGAGAAGTCGATACGCTTCTCATCCTCGTTCCATTCATACATCGGGAAATCGACGATCCAGCAGAACTTGAATTCGTTCGCGTCGATCAGGCCGAGCTCCCGGCCTAGCCGGATGCGCGCCTGCCCCGCGAGCGCCGCCGCGCGTTCTTTGCGGTCTGCCGCGAAGAACAGCGCATCGCCCGCCTTCACGCCGGCTTTGGCGGCCATTTGCGCAAGCGCTTCCGCCGGAATGAATTTCGCGATGGGGCCTTTGCCCGCGAGCTTGCCGCTGTCGTCCTCGAAAACGATATAGCCCAGCCCTGCCGCGCCCATTTCGCTGCGCGCCCACTCGTTGAGCTTGTCAAAGAAGGACCGCGGCTGCGAGCCCGCGCCCGGCGCCGGAATGGCGCGCACGGTCTTGTTCTTGAACGCCTTGAATTCCACATCCTCACGCGCGAACACGTCGCTCACATCGGCGATGACGATGGGGTTGCGCAGGTCCGGCTTGTCGACGCCGTATTTCAGCATCGAATCTTCATAGGTGATGTGCGGGAAAGGCGCGGGCGCGACCTTGCGGCCGTTTGCGAATTCCTCGAACACGCCATGCAGCACCGGCTCGACAGCGCCGAATACGTCATCCTGTGTGGCGAAGCTCATTTCGAGATCGAGTTGGTAGAATTCGCCGGGGCTGCGGTCGGCGCGGGCGTCTTCATCGCGGAAGCAGGGTGCGATCTGGAAATAGCGATCGAAGCCCGCCACCATGATGAGTTGCTTGAACTGTTGCGGGGCCTGCGGCAGCGCGTAGAACTTTCCGGGATGCATCCGCGAGGGCACGAGGAAATCTCGCGCGCCTTCTGGGCTGGACGCCGTGAGGATGGGGGTCTGGAACTCGGTGAAACCCTGGTCGATCATCCGCCTACGGATGGAGGAGATCACCTTCGAGCGCAGTGTGATATTCTTGTGAATGCGCTCGCGGCGCAAATCTAGGAAGCGGTATTTGAGGCGGGTCTCTTCGGGATATTCGAGATCGCCGAACACCGGCAGCGGCAGTTCCTGCGCCACCGACTGGATGGTGACTTCCTCGATGCGGATTTCGATTTCGCCGGTCGGCAGATCCTTGTTCACCGTGTCGGGCGTTCGCGCCACGACCTTGCCGGTGACGGTGGCCACCCATTCGGCCCGCACGCGGTCGGCCTGTGCAAAGGCCTGCGCGTCGGGCTCGATCACGCATTGTGTGATGCCGTAATGATCGCGCAGGTCGATGAACAGCAACCCGCCATGATCGCGGCGGCGGTTGACCCAGCCGGACAGGCGAACGCGCTCGCCCACCTGCGCGCTGCGCAGTTCGCCACAGGTATGGGTGCGGTAAGCGTGCATGTTCGGCCCTCGAAAAGCGGGGTATGTGGCGGGCGGGCCCGGCCTTAGTCAAGGGTGGTATTCAACTGTCGCAAAAGCCGGTTAACCTCCAGGGATCAAAGGGATTCCGCGCCATGAGACGAACGCTTGCCGCCCTCGTGCTGGCCCTCGCCGCCGCCCTGCCCGGCCTCGCGACCGCCGCTCCCCACAACGTTGTGATCTTTGTGGCCGACGGCCTTCGCTATGACAGCGTGACATCCGAGACCGCGCCCGCGCTTTATGCGGTGAAAAAGCATGGGGTCGATTTCACCAACAGCCACTCGCTTTATCCCACCATCACCACCGTCAACGCCTCGGCCATCGCGACCGGACACTACATCGGCGATACCGGAAATTTCGGGAACTCGATCTTTGTCGGGAGGCTCGATTTCGGTAAGACCTCCACGCCCTTCCTCGAAGACGACGAGATGCTGGGCCGGATGAACGATGAATTCGGCGGCAATTACCTCAACGAGACTTCGCTGCTGGCAGTCGCGCGCGCGGCCGGCCTTTCCACCGCCGCCATAGGCAAGACAGGCCCCATAGCCATACAGGATGTGACAGCGCGCGACGGATCGCAGACCATCGTCATCGACGATTCCATCGGCAAGCCGCAGGGCCTCATGCTTGCGCCCGAAATAGTCAAGGCGATTGCCGACGCGGGATTGCCGCCCGTCGCACCGAAGAAGGCCGTGCCGAACACAGAGCAGAACGCCTACATGCTCGCCATCACAACCAAAGTCGTGTTGCCGAGGTTGAAGGCAAGCGGAAAGCCATTCGTGCTGGTGTTCTGGTCTCGCGATCCCGATGCTTCACAACATGAAACCAAGGACAGCATCGGCAAGCTTTCGCCCGGCATTAACGGGCCAAGCGGGAAAGCCGGTATCCGCAATGCGAGCGACACATTCGCGGGGCTCATGGCAGCGCTGAAAGCAGAAAAGCTGGATGTCTCCACCAACGTTTTTGTTACGGCCGATCATGGGTTTTCGACCATCGGAAAATCCATCGCCCGCAGCAAAAGCAAGGCCGCCGCGTTCGAGACAGAGTCCGGCGATCCGGTTGATTTGCCAAGCGGCTTCGCCGCCATCGACATCGCCAATGAGTTTGGGTTGCCACTGTTCGATCCGAACCTGAAACGCGATGTGGATTATCGCGCGGGCCATCACCCCGCCTTCGGCAACGGCTTTATCGGCAAGGATCCGAAAGCGCCGGAGGTGATCGTGGTCGCCAATGGCGGATCGGATCTTATCTATCTTCCCACCGCGGACGCGAACACGCTTCTGCGACGGATCGTCGATTTCCTCTCGAGGCAGGATTACGTCAGCGGCATCTTCGTCGACGACAAGTTTGGAGACATTCCGGGCGCGCTTCCGATGAGCACCATCAACTATCGCGGCAGCGCGAAGACGCCGCAGCCAGCGATCATCTTCAGCTTTGCGTCCGTACCCATCGCGGGGTGCGCGCCGCAACTGATGTGCGCCGCGGAATTTGCGGACACTTCGCTTGCCACCGGCCAGGGCATGCATGGCAGTTTCAGTCGTGCCGACACGCGCAATTTCATGGCCGCCATCGGACCCGATTTCCGCCGGCGCCTCGCCGATCCCGCACCAGTCAGCAATGCCGATATCGTGCCCACGCTGGCCAAGCTCCTGGGGCTCGATATTCCGCCCAAAGGCACGCTCATGGGCCGGGTGATCTCTGAGGCGCTGAAGGGTGGCAGGACCGTGAGCTTCGAGCACAAGCATCTTGTGTCCCTGCCCTCAGCCAACGGGATGGCGACCCATCTGGACTGGCAGACGGCGGGTGGACGGGCCTATTTCGACGCCGCGGGCTCTCCGGGGCGGACTGTGGGCCTTTCCAAGCCTTAAAATTCGGGCCCGCGACCGAAATTCCGCGCGCCGGGCAGGCCGAATCCGCTATAGCCGGAGGATGCGGATTGTAGACTCAACGGGGGATCTCGAGGCACTGACGGCCGAACTGGCTCATGCCCCCTATATCGCGCTCGACACAGAGTTCATGCGCGACCAGACCTATTGGCCGAAACTCTGCCTGATCCAGGTCGCCGCGGCAGGCATTGAAGCGATCATCGACCCAATGGCGGAGGGGCTCGACCTTTCGACATTCCATGCCCTGCTCACCGACACGAAAATCGTGAAGGTGCTGCATGCTGCCCGGCAGGACATAGAAATCTTTTTTCACCAGGCAGGCGTCATTCCCGATCCGCTATTCGATTCCCAGGTGGCTGCGATGGTCTGCGGCTTTGGCGAGGCTGCGTCCTACGAAACGCTTGCACGCAAGCTTGCTCATGTGGAGATCGACAAATCGGCGCGCTTCACCGATTGGAGCCGGCGCCCGTTAAGTGGTCGCCAGCTCGAATATGCGCTTGCCGACGTGACGCATCTGCGCACCATCTATGAAGCCCTCTCGAAAGATCTTGCGCGCTCGCACCGCACAAGCTGGGTGGAGGAAGAGATTGCTGCCCTGAGAGACCCCAATCTCTACAGGCTCGAACCGAAGGATGCGTGGAAGCGCCTGAAGGCGCGCACCACCAGCAAGAAATTCCTGGCGATCCTTGCCGCCGTTGCCGCATGGCGCGAGCGCGAGGCGCAGACGCGCGATGTGCCCCGCAATCGCGTGCTCAAAGACGAAGCGATCCTTGAAATAGCGGCGCACCCTCCTGAAGATGCGGCTGCACTCGAGCATATTCGCGCTGTGCCAAGAGGCTTCGGCTCCTCGCGACAGGGCAAGGGATTGCTCGACGCAATCGAACTGGGGAAAAATTCGCCGCCGCCCGAAGGCATCGAACCGGAGCGGCCGCGCCGCAAGCGCGATCCTTCGCAATCGGCCATAGACCTGCTGAAGACATTGTTGCGCCTGCGTGCAGAGGAAGCCAGGGTCGCGCCGCGCCTTATCGCCAATGCCGACGATATTGAACGCCTCGCCGCATTCGAGGACGAAGGCGTTGTGGCGCTGCATGGCTGGCGCGAGGATGTGTTCGGCAAAGATGCGCGTGCGCTGCGCGAGGGCAAGCTCGCCATCGCGCTGAAAAAAGGCGAAGCGGTGGTGGTGGAAACGGCTTAAGCCGCCCAGTCCGTCATCGGCGCCGGCTGCAGGCCGAATCCGGCTTCGAAATCCTGAAAGATCGTCACCAGTTCCTCGGCATCGGCACGGCCGGAATGCCCGCGCGGGAAGCGATAGCGCCAGAAGCTCGATATGTGTGAGATCGCACCCATCTTCTCACCGATGGAAAGAAACATTGCGGGTGCCCCCAGAAGAAAATCGCGAAACGCCGCGGGCTGGCCATGTTCGACGAGCTTGGCATAGGCATTGTCGTAAATGCGCAACGTGTTGCTTACATTGACGCCCGTCTGCCGCACGCAATCTATGATGCGAATCTTCGAAGCGGTGATGTAGGTGGAATATTCCGGGGTCAACGCACCGCCGGGCTGCATGGCTTTCAGTTCGCGGATGGTATCGCGCAGGTCGGGCCAGAAATTCTGCATGCACCATTTGTAGTAGAGAAAGCCGCGCCAACTGAAAACACCTTCGCGGAAGGCATCGCCATCGAGCATGAGTGTGGCGCGCAAAGGAGCAAGCTTTTCGTCGACCTCGGTGGAAAGCAGCGCCGATACCAGCTTGGCGGTCGAAGACTCCTTGCCGCCGAGCCCCGCAAGCTGAATGAGCGCGCGAATGCTACCCGACACATATTCGTACATCTGCTTCTTGTCGGCCTGCGAGATGGCGAAGTAGCAATCGGCAACGTCATAGTGGTGATTGCGCATGTGTTCGCGCAGCAGGAAGGGGTCCAGCGAAGGGATGGAATTGATCAGCTTCAGCACATCCAGATCGCGATCCATCGTGCCTTCGCGATAATTGCCGATCTGCTGCATGGCTTCCTGGAAGCCCCGCTGTTCGAAGAAGAACGAGCGGCCCCCGAGCCTGAGGTCATGCAGATCGAACGGCACGATCACCTTGGTCGCGACCGAGCGTGGCGAAAGAAACAGGTAGCTTTCGTCGGCCCGCACACGGTGCTTGAGCACGATTGAGGCATTCATCACCGACGACTGAAACAAGGGGCGGGATTTATAGTCGTCCTCGGTGCTGTGATCCTTGGCAATGGCCATCAGATTGAGCACACGGCTGGTCGAAGCATTCCCCAGCGCGTTCAGATAGCGAACTGAACGATCAATATACATAATTCCTGCCACCTGCCTTGGATGGGCAGGATAGCGGGACAGGCTTAACGCGCCGTTGGCCTGACAGCCGGATTTTCAGGGAACTTGTTTCAATTCGGGTCGGGTTCGCCGGTCAGCAGGTCACCCTCTTCGTCCCCGTCATAGGGGTCCTCATCGGGCGCCAGTTCATCGCTGGGGCTGGGAACATCCATCCCGGAAGGCGGTAACGCCTCCAGGAAGCCCGCGGCCTTCAACTCGTCCATACCCGGCAGGTGGCTGACGCTTTCCAGGCCGAAATGAACAAGGAACGGATCGGTCGTGCCATAGGTCACAGGGCGGCCCGGCGTGCGCTTGCGGCCGCGTATCTTGATCCAGCCTACCTCCATCAGGGCATCGAGCGTGCCCTTGGAAAGGGCCACACCGCGGATGTCTTCGATCTCGGCGCGGGTCACCGGTTGATGGTAGGCGATGATCGCCAGCGTCTCGATGGCGGCGCGGGAGAGGCGGCGCTGTTCGGGCTTCTCGCGGCGAAGCAGAAAGGCCAGATCGGGAGCCGTGCGGAACTGCCATTTTCCCGCGACATTCACGAGGGTTACGCCCCGGCCTTCATAGATGGCCTGAAGCTCCAAAAGGATCGCCTTGAGGTCAGCGCCTTCGGGCAGCGTCGCTGTCAGCGCTTTTTCTTCCAGGGGCTCGGAGGCCGCGAAAAGCAGCGCCTCGACCATGCGCAGGTGCTCACCGGCTCGTTCCGGCTTCTGTTGTTCGAATTCTATATCTGTCTCTGTCATGTCCTGCGCGATCTCAACCAAACGAACGACCCGGTTCATGGCATAGCCTCCGCCCTGGGCGTGGTGCGGTCTTTCACATAGACCTCATCAAACGCCTTCAACTGCCGGATTTCGACCTTGCCGTCGCGGGCCAGTTCTAGGCACGCAAGCAAGGTGCTCGCAAGCGCCGACCGCCTCCGGTCGCCGCCTGACCAATCGAACGGCAACAGCTTGGACAGCGTGTTCCATTCGGGAATCTTGCCCAGCATCCGCTCCAGACGGTCGCGGGCCTCCTCGATCAGCAGGACCGGGGCGTGCTTGGGCCGGTAGGTGGCTCCGCCCACGCTGCGGATGCGCTGCGTCGAATAGGAGGTCAGCAGGTCGTAGAGCGTGTCTGTCTGGGTGCGTAGGCGAATGATGTTGACGGGTTCCGGCATGCCCCGCCCGAACACTTCGCGATCCAGCCGATCTCGCGCCATGAGGCGGGCGGCGGCCTCGCGCATTGCTTCGAGGCGTTGCAGGCGCCAGCGCAGGCGTGTGGCCATCTCGTCTGCAGTCGGCTCGCCGTCGGAATTGGCGGGCTGCGGCAGCAGCAGGCGCGATTTCAGATAGGCCAGCCATGCGGCCATCACAAGATAATCGGCGGCGAGTTCCAGCTTGCGGGGGCCGAGAAGCTCAATGAAGTGCAGATACTGGTCGGCGAGCTTGAGCACCGAAATCTTGGCGAGATCGACTTTCTGGTTGCGCGCCAACGTCAGAAGCAGGTCGAGCGGGCCTTCAAAACCATCGACGGCGACGACAAGCGCTTCCTCGGGCGCGACATCGGCCTGGGGTTTGAATGCATCGAAGGCGTCGTCGAATTCGCTCATGCGACGATGGCCATCAGTTCGGAAAGCCGGCGATCGGCCTTCACCCAGTTAAAGTTGGCAGGCGGTTTCAGGTGCGCGAGTGCTGCCTCGGCACGCTTGAGGCTTGCGCCTTCCAGCGGTCCCGCTTCTTCAGCCACTTCACACATCTCCGCGAATCCACCATTGCAGTGGAGCACGACATCACAACCCGCGAACAGTGCTGCCTTGGCCCTGGCACGAATCGAACCTGTGAGTGCCTTCATGGAAAGATCGTCCGACATCAGCAGTCCGTCGAATCCGATCTCGCCACGAATCACGTCGCGAATCACTTTGGGGCTGGTGGTGGCCGGGCGGTTAGGGTCGATTGCGTCGTAGACGACGTGGGCGGTCATCGCGAGCGGGCAATCCGACAGGCTGCGGAAGGTCACAAAATCGCTGGCGCTCAGATCATCGGCGGTCACGGTGACGTGCGGCAGCTCGAAATGGGTGTCGGCGGCAGCGCGGCCGTGGCCGGGAATGTGTTTCATCACCGGGAGCACACCGCCATCCAGCAGCCCTTCGATCTGGGCGCGGCCAAGATCGATGATCGCAGGCGGGGTGAATGCAAAAGCACGGTCGCCGATCACGTCGCTCGCACCTTCCACCGGCACATCGAGAACCGGCAGGCAATCGACGTTGAGACCAACCTCCGCGAGATCGTGGGCGATCAGCCGCGCGTTGAGATAGGTGGCTTCGCGCGCCGCTTCCGCATCGTTGGCATGGAGTTCGCCGAAGGCGCGGGCGGGAGAATGAACTTTCCATTCCGGCGGTTTCAGGCGGGAAACACGGCCGCCTTCCTGATCCACCAGAATGGGGGCTTTCGCATCGCCGACCGTTTCGCGCAACGCATCGCACAGCGCGCGCAATTGTGCGCGATCCGCGATATTGCGACCGAAAACGATGAAGCCCCAAGGCTGCGCTTCGCGGAAGAACGCTCGTTCTTCCTCTGAAAGCGTCTGCCCGGCGCAGCCATAGATGGCGCGCGTACGCATGGCCTGGCGCTTATCCTTTCGCGGGGAGACAGCTGCCCCCCTCGGCCTTGAGCTTGGCGCAGAAATCGGCTGCTCCCGCCTTGTCGGCAAATGAGCCGGTGCGCAGGCGATACCATGTGCCCTTCTCGCCCAGATCGACGGAGACGATATTCGGGCTCATGCCGCCAAGCGTGGCCGCATGGTTCCGCTTGAACGCGGCCCATCCGGTTTCGGCCTCAGCCTGGGATTTGAAGGCGCCAATCTGGGCCACATAGGCGCCCGAAGCGGCCACTGCCGCAGGTGGCGGCGCGACCTTGGCGATCACGGGCTCGGTTTTCACTGCCACTGGAGCCGGAGCGGGCTTGGCGGCGACCGGTGCTGGTTTGGCGGGCGGCGGCGCGACCATCTTCTGGGCGGCCGGTTGTTGAGCCGCAACGCGGATCGCGGGCTGCGGCGCGGCGGGCGCTGGCGCCGCGGCCATAGGCGCTGGTGCCGGGTTGATCGCGGGATGGGGCGCTGGTGGCGGCGGCGGCGCCTGCACGGCGACTTTTGCGGCGGGTGGCGTCACGGCGGGGGCGGTGGCCTGCCCCGGTGCCGGATGCTTCGGACCGAAGGCGGAGAACAGCGGCTCACCCGGTTGGGTGATGATGGAGGGCAATGGCGCGCTGCCGTTGGCCTGCGCGTCAGCCGGGGCTTTGTTGTTGTAAATCTTGAGGCCCTTGTAGGGATTGGCGGCTCCGGTGGGTTGGCCGGGAGCGGTTTTTACCGGGCCGGATTCGGCTGCGATCACGCGGGGCACATCCTGGCGGCCGCGCTGGACGCCCTGGGTATAGGCAAGCCAGACCACGCCCGCGAATGCCGCGAGCACCAGAAGCGCAATCACGATCAGGAGCGGAAGCCTGGAACCCTCATCGTCGTAATCGTCCTCAGCGCCATCAAAGACGCGGACGTCATCGGAGGGTTCGTAGAGACCCGGTTCGACTCTGGCCATTGGTGCCAACTCCACAGAATCCTGACAGCGGCGGGAATCTTACCATTCCGGCTGCTGCCCTGTCACAGTTCAATCTCCCTATGGAAGATGCGGCCGTATTCCTCAAGGGCGTAACGGTCGGTCATGCCGGCGATGTAGTCTCGCACCACGCCGCCTGTGGCGGCATCGCCGGGCGCGCCGCACAGTGCAGCCCAATCGGACGGCAGAAGTCCCGGGTCGGCGCTGAGTGCGGTAAACAGCTCCTCAACGACTTGTTGCGCCTTTTCCACGGGCGCCACGACGCGCGGGTGACGATACATGTGGTCGAACAGATAGGATTTGAGGGCGTCGATATTCTGCCCAATCGATTCGGAGAACGCAGCCAAGGCGGCGGGCTGCGCGCGGATATCGGCCGCCGATCCGGGGTTTGCCCGCGTCAGGCGGGTGCGGGTTTCCGCGATCAGGTCGCCGACCAGTTTGCCCATCAGCTTGCGCACAAGTTCGCCGATGAACCGGCCAAGCTCCAGCTCGCCATAACGGGCCGAGACCTCGCGAACATATTCGCCGGCGAGCGGGGCTTCGAGCAAATCTTCCACGCTGAAGAGTTTTGCGCGCAGGCCATCGTCGATGTCGTGATTGACGTAGGCGATGTCGTCGGCGAGCGAAGCGATCTGCGCTTCGAGGCCGGGCCAGCTATCGAGATCGAGTTTCATGCGCGCATCGAAGCTGGCGATCGGGCCGGGCAATTTCTTTTTCGTCAGCGGGCCGTTGTGTTTGACGAGGCCTTCAAGGGTTTCCCATGTCAGGTTCAACCCATCGAAATCGGCGTAGCGATGTTCGAGCTTGGTGACGAGGCGCAGCGCGTGCGCGTTGTGATCGAAGCCGCCGATGCCCATCGTCATCTTGTTCAGCGAGGCTTCGCCCGCATGACCGAATGGCGTGTGGCCGAGGTCATGTGCCAGCGCCAGCGCCTCCGCGAGGTCTTCATCCACCGCCAGCACGCGGGCGACGGAGCGTGCAAGCTGGGCGACTTCGAGGGAATGCGTCAGCCTTGTGCGGTGGTAATCGCCTTCATGCTCCACGAAGACCTGTGTCTTGTGCTTGAGGCGGCGGAAGGCAGCGGAATGGATGATGCGGTCCCGGTCCCGGCTGTAGCAGGTCCGGGTGGGGCTCTCGGGCTCGGGATACAGGCGGCCGCGGCTTTGGGCCGGGCGCGTGGAGAAGGCCGCTTTGGCCGCGGGGGGCTCGAACAGGGGCGGAAGTAGGCGGCCGGGCTGGGGTTCCATGACCTTTGCGGTTGGCTTCGGCAATGACTACATAGGGCTCATGGACACTGAAACGGCAACCCCCCAAACGGCCAACCCGATGACGGTCTCTGCCCGCGCGGCCAGGCGGATCGCCCAAATCCTCAAGGCCGAGGCGGAACCCATGATGCTGCGGCTGGCCGTGACCGGCGGCGGCTGCTCGGGCTTCCAGTACAATTTCACGCTCGACGACACCCGGATGGACGACGATCTGGTGATCGAACGCGAGGGGGCGACGGTTCTTGTGGACCCGATGTCGCTCGACTTCCTCAAAGGCGCCGAACTCGATTTCGTGGACGACCTGATCGGCGCTGCTTTCAAGGTGGTCAATCCGAACGCCAGTTCGTCTTGCGGCTGCGGCACCAGCTTTTCGGTTTAAGCCTTCAAAGCAAAACCCCGCCAAAATCGCGGCCAACATCGCGCACAAGATTGCGCGAATAAGCCGTGCGAAGGTGACGGGGTGGCATAAAGCTACGGCAGGCGGAGAAGCCTGACGCCATCACACGCCCCTGCCCTCCGCACCTTCGCTTGTCCCCCGGGTTTCATCGCGCGGGATTGCCAGGCCCCACGCCAAACGGATGCACACGAGCTGGCACCCTTCCCTGTATGGTCTCGCGTCGTTTGGCGGGAAATCCGGGTCTCCCGCATGGTGGACAATGTGGCTCCTTCTCATCTAAAAGAGAATATAAACCTCCGTAAGGCGAATTTCAAGACGGTATATGTGATTTTATTCAATAATGGGATCAATAGCTTCCACTAGCCTGGCCTACTTTTCCGCTATGAAGTCTGCGAACAATACGGCCCCATACCTCAGACAATTTCCGACATGAAAATCGCCACCTGGAACGTCAATTCGATCAAGGCGCGGACCGAGGCCGCACTCGCGTGGCTGAAGGCGGCCGATCCCGATGTTGTCGTGTTGCAGGAAATCAAATGCGTCGATGACGCCTTCCCGCGCCAGACCTTTGAAGATCTCGGCTACAATTGCGCCGTACACGGACAAAAGACCTATAACGGCGTCGCGATCCTTTCCAAAAGCCCGCTTGAGGATGTGACGCCGCGCCTGCCGGGCGGGGATGGCGACGATCATGCGCGCTATCTCGAAGCAATCGTGAAGGGGAAAAACGGGATCGTGCGCGTGGCTTCGATCTATGCGCCCAACGGCAATCCCATCGGAACCGACAAGTTCAAATACAAGCTCGGTTGGCTGGAACGGCTGCGGCTGCATGCGCGCGAATTGCTGGCGCTTGAGGAGCCGGTGGCGCTGATGGGGGATTATAACGTGATCCCGACGCCGGACGATGTGCACGATCCGAAAGCGTGGCTCAACGATGCGCTGTTCCAGCCGGAATCGCGCGCGGCTTTGCGGCGGATTCAAAACCTCGGCTACACCGATGCGTTTCGCGCCTGCCATGCGGAGACGAACCAGTACACGTTCTGGGATTATCAGGCGGGGTCATGGCAGAAGGATCATGGCATTCGCATCGATCATATTCTGCTTTCACCGCAGGCGGCGGATCGGTTGAAGCAGTGCGAGATCGACAAACAGGTTCGCGGCGGTGAGAGGCCGAGCGATCATGTGCCGATTTGGTGTGAACTGGATATTTGATTTGCTGCGATGAATCCTCAAAGATTCAGGTACGCTTGAAACCCAAGTGGCTTACTTCTTGCCCTTGAGTTTTTCGCCTTTACTCAAGATGTGCTCGGCCCCATCCAGCCCTTTCGGATGAGGGCCAGCCCAGATCAGGTAGTACAGAGGCAAACCGCGCGTATTTTTTATCATGCGCGGCGATGAGACGTGGCCAAAAGCTTTTTTTAATCTCTCGCTGTACCACCCCAGCAGCCGGAATCCTGAATCTGCTTTCTTTTGAGTCTTGGCACCGAACAGGTCTTCGGTTTCTTCGTAGACAAGGTTGCGCCACTCAGTCGAACCAAAACTGGTATCCAGCGATTTTTGCCAGCTTTCGGGAATATCACCGGACTTTTTCAAAAGCCTCTGGATCGCCATATCCAAGGGGAAATTAATGATAACCTCGATTGCTCCCGTTGCCGCCAGAGCTTCAATCGTTGACCACGCCACTTGCATGCCGAACGGATCAATAAACACAACCGCTCGATGCTTTTTCCAGTCGATTCCCGACGACAGCCAATCCATCAACGCCTTATTGGCATCACCCTCCACGACGGTGATATCCCGTGTCGTGCCGTATTCTTCTTTGAGCGCCTTTAACTCGGTGATCCGCTTCGCAGACTTTTCGATAAAAACATACGCACTGAAAGGCGTGTCTATGTCCAGCGCAACGCGCGGCGAGCCATTCACAAACTCGATTTGTTCCTCAGGCTGCTCGAAGAAACTCGGCAGGTCACTCTTGGCTTTTGATCTAATGGGCGACGAACCGGGGCCTGCAAAAGCGTCAACGAAGATCGTTCCCTTGAGCCAACGCCCCTGCTTTTTGAGGACCGTCGTATAGAAGGAAAGGTATTGGCGTAATGCGTCGAGTTTTTCTTTGGCCCAAGGGCCTACCTTGCCGTCCGTCCTTTTGCTCATTCGGCAGCTATAGAATTCAGGTTGATCGCAACTGGGAACTCGCTCCATTCCCTGCCATCCAGCTTGCGGCCACCGGACTTCGGACGTAGCCCACCCCATTGCTTGAAGAAAAAAGCGGTGTTCTTTGCGCGGCATTGATTACGAATATCGCGCACCCATTGCCGGTTCATCGGACGCGCTCGCGGCCCGCTTTCACCGCCGACTATTACCCAGTCGATATCAGTCAGGTCTATTTCGCCCATCGGCCCGATCAGTGGTTCTATCGACAAAAATTTCACACCAGCGCACGAGGCGCGAAGGTGCTCAATTCTAGATTTCTTCGATCCGTCCTCGACGGAAACGCCGAACCACATATGCGGCGGCCCATTTCCCGAACCATAGCGGTCGAGAAGGAAGGACTTCATTAGTGACGAACGTTTTGTAAGGATTTGAAATGTGTGCCAGTTTGCCTGTTCCATTGTGTCGAAAACACGTGACACGAACGAGCGCGGTATTTCTTTGTGAAAGAGATCGCTCATCGAATTCACAAAAATCATACGTGGACGTTTCCAGGTAAGGGGTTGAAGCAATCGATTCGGCTTCAATGTGAGATCGAACCCCATTTCAAATGGGTGGCTAGGCGTTCCCCTGAATCGCTCGGCAAAGCGCTCGGCGTAGCAATTATCGCAGCCCGCACTGATCTTTGTGCAGCCCGTAACTGGATTCCATGTCGCGTCAGTCCATTCGATTGCGGTCGCGTCGGCCATGAAGCACCCTTAGAACAGAACGGAAACATAACATATAGAATCGAAGCACCGAAAGGGGGTTTGTACCTTCAAACTGCATTTCATCGAGCGCATACGACCGGCATCATGGCACCAGTTGGTGCAGCGCGTAGATCTTCAGAGGCCCGGGTGAGTTTCGTAGGATAGATGGTTACTCCGGCGGTTTGTCGTTCACATCCCGTTCGAAGATCGCTTCGAGGCTGGTCATGTTCATGCCGTGTTTTAGCCAGTTATACGGCGTCAGGTTCACCGCCTTGATCAGCGCGCGGCGCAATCCGCCCTGTCCGTTTTGATCGAAATCGATCACGTTGATGCAGCCTGTGTCCTGTTCGAACGAACTCATGGCGCAAAGGCCCGCGCCGCAGGCCCAGCTCAGGATCAGGCGGTTGATGCCTTCATGTGCGACCACGAGCGAGGTGTGCCAGTCCGGTTGTTCGAGCAACCGCTCGATGGAAGACACCGCACGCGCCTGCGCTTCGAGGAACACTTCGCCGCCTTCGTGATTGGTGGCGCCCGGTTCATGGGCGTGTTCGAAGAAGGCATTCATCGCGCGGATCAGGTCTTCGCGGCTTTTCACCGGCAGTAGTTTGCCGCTGTGGATTTCGACGAGGCCCGGTTCGATTTCGAGTTCGGGCGCATCTTTTACGAAACCAAGAACGCCTTCGGCCGTCTGCTTTGTGCGCGGGTAGCCCGAACAGACGGCGCGATCGAACTGCACATGGGCGAAGGCGCGGCCCGCCGCTTCGGCTTGAAGCTGGCCGCGCCGCGTCAGCACGACTTCGTGCATCGCCCCGGTTTCCACCGTTTTGCGATTGAGATAATCCACATGGCCGTGACGCATGAGATAGATGCGCCTGCGGGTTTCGGTGCCCGGAAGGAAACGCATCTCAGATCGCGCCGGCCTTGGTGAGCTGGTCGATCTCGGCGCGGCTGAAACCCCAATTGGAAAGGGCCACATCGTTTTCCGCGCCTGTCACCCCGCCCTGCACTTTCGGCGGCGTGCGCGAGAAGCGCGGCGCGGGCGCGGGTTGCACCACGCCATCGACCTCGACAAAGGTTTCGCGCGCGACATTGTGCGGATGTTTTGGCGCTTCCTTGAGCGAGAGCACGGGGGCATAGCAAACATCGCTGCCCAGCATGATCGCATCCCATTCGTCGCGGGTTTTGGTTTTGATGACGGCTTCGAGCTTTTCCTTCAGCGCGGGCCAGCCGTTGGGATCCATCTGCATTTCGAAGGCGGTGTCGGTGATGCCGGTCTTTTGCAGCAGTTCGCGATAGAATTGCGGTTCGATGGAACCGATGGCGACGTATTTGCCATCCTTCGTTTCATAGGTGTCGTAGAAATGCGCGCCGGAATCCAGCAGGTTTACGCCGCGCTTGTCCTGCCAGAAGCCCATCGCGTTCATGCCGTAGAACATCGACATCAGCGAGGCGGCGCCATCGGTCATCGCGGCATCGACCACCTGACCTTTGCCCGAGCGTTTGGCTTCCACCAACCCGCACACGATGCCGAAGGCGAGATAAAGCGCGCCGCCACCGAAATCGCCCACAAGATTGAGCGGCGGCACGGGCTTCTTGCCCGCATTGCCGATGCCATGCAGCGCGCCGGTGAGCGCGATGTAGTTGATATCGTGACCGGCGGCTTGTGCGAGCGGGCCGGTCTGGCCCCAGCCGGTCATGCGGCCATAGACGAGTTTGGGATTACGCTTAAGACACACATCCGGGCCAAGGCCGAGGCGCTCCATCACGCCGGGGCGGAAACCTTCGATCAGCGCATCGGCGCTTTCGATCAGTTTGAGGGCGGCTTCCACCGCTTCGGGTTTCTTGAGATCGAAGGCCACCGCCTTGCGGCCGCGATAGGTCACTTCGGTCTTGTTCGGGGTGCGGCCGCCCTTGCGGTCCACACGGACGACATCGGCCCCCATGTCAGAAAGTAGCATTGCGGTGAACGGGCCCGGCCCGATACCTTGGAACTCGACAACACGAATGCCTTCAAGCGGACCCATGGTCCTTCTCCCTATCTCAATTGCGCCGTATTTCTTCTCTTAGCTGGCGGGCCCATGCAGGTAAACAGACGCAGTCTCGCAGCCGGGTTCGCCGCAATTCTCGCAAGCACGCCCGCCTTTGCCGCGCCGCACAAAGCGGCAGCCGAACCGATTTTTAAGGTGGATACGGTCAGCGCCAAGGCCGATGAAGGCAGGCTGGTCATCACCGCGCATGGGGCGGTGTCGACCGGCGGATGGAGCAATCCGTATCTGCGCCAGAAAAATTCGAAGGACGCCCATGTGATGGCGTTCGAATTTGTCGCCGTTCCCCCGCCGCCCGATGCCGTGGTGATCCAGGCGCTGGTGCCGATCGAAGCAAGAGCCACGACTTCGGTTCCGCTTGCCCGCATCAGCGAAGTGCGCGTCGATGCCGCCAGCAACGATGCGACCATCGCGATACCGGATGAAAACGCGGATCAACAAACCTTCCAGCCCGCCCCGCAGAGGTGAGACCTAAAGCGACTGGCCGTCATCCACGGTGAGCAGCGAGCCGGTGATCGCGCGGGATTGATCCGACGCCAGCAGCAACACCATCGAATCCAGATCCTTTTCCTCCGCCAGCCTTTTGCGCGGGAAGGATTTGATTTGCGCCTTGCCGCCATCGCTTTCGAACCATTCGCTGTTGAGCTCGGTTTCGATATAGCCGGGGCAGATGGCATTGACGTTGATCTGATAGCGGGCCCATTCGCGCGCGAGGCATTGCGTCATCATGCCGATGGCGGCTTTGGAAATGCAGTAGGCGGTCAACCCCGGCAGCACGCGGAATGTGCCGATGGAGGCGATGTTGATGACGCGGCCGCCCTGCTTGCGCGCGATCATGCGTTTGCCGGTTTCGCGCGCGAGAAAGAAGGGGCCGCGCAGGTTGGTGTTCATGACCGCATCGAAGCCTTCGTCCGGTAGATCGACGACCATGCCGAAACTGTTCATCCCGGCATTGTTGACCAGAATATCGATGGGGCCGAGTGCCGCCTCGGCTTCATCGAGTGCCGCGGGAATGCGCTTTGCATCGGTAACATCCAGAGCGATCGCCGCGCAGCGCCCGCCTGCCCCTTCTATTTCTTCTTTCAATGTCTGAAGCCGGTCCACACGGCGGCCCGCGACGGCCACGTTTGCGCCGGCTTCGGCCAGAATGCGGGCGAAACGGCGGCCAAGACCGCTGGTTGCACCCGTGACGAAGGCGGTTTTGCCCTTGAGATCGGTAGACATGGAATTCTCCTGGATATCGGTTCCCCCTTGGAAACACTATCCCGCCCCCGCGCGCAACGGCTTTCGCCCGCGCGGCAGGCGGGTTATCATCGCGGCATGCAGATCGATATCGTCTCCGACACGGTTTGTCCGTGGTGTTTCATCGGCAAGCGCAAGTTCGAAAGAGCGATGGCGCAACGGCCCGAGATGGCGTTTGAAATCAGTTGGCGCGCCTATCGCCTCGACGCCACCGTGCCGCCCGAAGGGGTGGACCGCAAAGCCTATATGCGCGCCAAGTTCGGCGACAATCCACAAGTCAAAGGCATGAGCGATACGTTGCGCCAGGCGGGCGCTGCCGAGGGCATCGAATTCGCGTTCGACAGTATCGAGAAACGGCCCAACACGATGGATTCCCATCGGCTGATCCGCTGGGCGGCAACCGCCGGCGTGCAGGATGAGGTGGTGGAGCGGTTGTTCCGCGCCTATTTCGAACAGGGCCGCGATATCGGCAGTCCGGCGGTGCTTGTGGAAATCGCCAGCGAAGCCGACATGGATGCGGAACTGGTCGAACAATTGCTGGCGAGCGACGAGGATCGCGAATTGATCGAACGCGAGGATGCGCTGGCCCACCAGATGGGCATTTCAGGCGTGCCGACTTTCATCTTCGCCAACAAGTTCATGATCTCGGGAGCGCAGGACGCCGAGGCGCTTATCAAGGTGATCGACAAGGTTCAGGAAAAGCTTGAAGAAGTGGCGCTTCAGGAAAGCTGAAGCTACGCCGCGTCGGCGACCACGCGATTGCGGCCGTCGCGCTTTGCGCGGTAAAGGGCCTGATCGGCGCGATGGAGCAATGCGTCGGCTGTGTCGCTTTCGCCTTCCGACGATGCGATGCCGATGCTGATGGTGATGTTCAATCTCTTTGGATCGCGGCTGATTTCGAATGCGGTCGTTTCCACGCTGCGGCGAAGGCGTTCGGCCACCGTATAGGCGAAGGAAATGTCGGTATCGGGCATCACCACGACGAATTCCTCCCCACCATAGCGGCAGGCCAGGTCGATGCCGCGGACATTCGCGCCGATGCGGGCCGAGAATTCGCGCAACACTTCATCGCCGATGTCATGACCATGGGTGTCGTTGACCGACTTGAAGTAGTCGATATCGAGGATGAGGAACGCGAGCGGCTTGCCGGTTTTGCCTGCGTTGGAGATCAGGTTCGACAGGTGGCGTTCCATATAACGGCGATTGTGCAATCCGGTGAGCTGATCGGTGATCGCCATTTCGAGGCTGAGCTGCACATTGTGGCGCAGGCGATCGGCATAACGCTTCTTGCGAAGCTGGGTGCGGACGCGCGCGATGAGCTCGTTCCTGTCGACAGGGCGCGTGAGGTAATCGTTGACGCCCATTTCGAGGGCCTGCGTCAGCTTTCGGCGCTCGCCTTCGCTGACCACCACCAGAATGGGCACGTTGCGGCCTTCCGGCAGGGAGCGCAGCTGCGAACACAGCCTGAGGCCATCGAAGCCCCGCATGCCGAGGCTGACGATGATGAGATCGTAATCGCCGCCCTTCACGCGGACGAGCGCTTCCTCGAACGTGTCGACAGCCGCCATTTCGTTGCCGGGGGTCAGCGCGTTGCTGAGCCAGGCAACGGATTCCGGGCGATCCTCGATCACAAGGATGCGGCCGGGCGGCACGTTCTCGATCAACGTTTCCGCCGGATCGAGCAGGCCCATGCTCTGGCCGGTGCTTTCGCGCATGCGAAGCTCATCGGTCATCATCTTCAGGCGCACCAGACTGCGGACGCGGGCGAACAGGGCCGCATCCTCCACCGGCTTGGTCAGGAAATCATCGGCACCGGCTTCAAGGCCGGCCACGCGGTCGCTCGGCTGGTCCAGGGCGGTGACCATGACGATGGGCACATGCGCCGTCTTGGGATTGGATTTGATCCGGCGGCAGGCTTCGAAGCCATCCATGCCGGGCATCATCACGTCGAGCAGGATGATGTCGGGGTTGCATTCCTCGGTCTTGGCGATGGCTTCCATGCCGTTGAAGCCCGTCACCACCTCGAAATACTCGGCAGTGAGCTTGGCTTCCAGAAGCTTTACGTTCGACAGGATGTCGTCGATCACCAGGACACGCGCTGTCATGGGAATTAACCCACGAAGCGACGAACGGTTTCCAGGAAACTCGTGACGGAAATGGGCTTGGAGATATAGGCCTCGCAGCCACCCTGGCGGATGACTTCCTCATCGCCTTTCATCGCGAAGGCGGTGACCGCCACGACCGGGATGGATTTGAGGGAATCGTCTTCCTTGAGCCATTTGGTGACTTCCAGGCCGGAGACTTCCGGAAGCTGGATATCCATCAGGATCAGGTCGGGGTGATGTTCGCGCGCGATATCGAGCGCTTCCATCCCATCCTTGGTTTGAAGGATGTTGTAACCGTGGGCATCCAGCAAATCGTGGAAGAGCTTCATGTTGAGCTCATTGTCCTCCACGATCAGGACTGTTTTCATTTTGGCGTCCATAAGCGCCCGCGCCTTTCCAAAGCTTCCCGGGCGGCGATGGCCCCGAATGCCGTCTCGTTTGCTAGTATTAGGCCCGATGTCTTAACGCTCCCTTGACGATGGCAACCCGATGACACCAAACGCGGCCGAAGCCCTGGCGCTCAAAGCGCTGGAGTTCCTTGCGAATTCACCGGACAACCTGGAGATGTTCATGGTTGCCACGGGTATTAACGGTGATGAATTGCGGGCGCGGCTGGAGGAACCCACCGTGCTGGCCGCGATTATCGATTTTATGCTGAAAAATGAGGGGCTTCTGGTCGAATTCTGCGACGCCGCCTCAATCAGGGCGCGCGAAATACACCTCGCGTCCCATGTGTTGTCGAACCTGTGAGCGCGCGCCCTTTCATCACCGAACCGGGCACGCTTGCCCTCTCCGGGCGGCCGCTGCTGATCCTCGATGCCGATGAAGTGCTGTTCATGTTTGTCGACGGATTCATGAATTTTCTCGAATCACAGGGGTTCTATCTCGATCTCACGAGCTATCGCCTCCACGGGAATGTGAAAACGCGCGGCGATGATTCGGTGGTCCCGAATCAGGATGTGACGCAGTTGCTCGAAAGCTTTCGCGCCGATCTCGATTCGCTGGCGGCTGTCGAAGGGGCGCAGACCGTTTTGCGCAACCTCGCAGGCGAAATGGACATCGTGGTGCTCTCCAACGTCTCGCCCACGCAGGCCGAGCCGCGGCTGCGCAATCTGGCGGCGGCGGGATTTGCCTTTCCGCTGATCGCCAACACCGGGCCCAAGGGGCCCGCGGTGAAAACGCTGGCGGCGCGCGGCGGCGCGCCTGCGTTCTTCGTCGATGATATTCCGCCACACATAACCTCCGTCGCAGAAGCCGCGCCGGATGTTTTTCGTATTCATTTCATCGGCGACGACCGGTTGAAGCCGTTGCTGCCGCCTTGCGAGGATGCCCATTTGCGGGCCGACAATTGGGGCGAGATCGAGACATTCGTGCGCAACAGATTGCCGGGAGCATAAGCATGCGGCTTGGCATCGACCTGGGCGGCACCAAGATCGAAATCATCGCGTTGGATGAGACCGGTGCGGAATCGCATCGCCATCGCGTGCCCACACCGCGCAACGGCTATGACGAAACGATCCGCGCCATTCGCGACCTTGTTATCGGCACCGAAACAACGCTGGGGCAGAAGGGAAGCCTCGGCGTCGCCATTCCCGGCGCGATCAGCCCGGTGACCGGACTGGTGAAGAACGCCAATTCCACGCGGCTGATCGGCCATCCGCTCGACAAGGATCTGAGCGCCGCGCTCGGGCGCACCGTTCGCGTGGCCAACGATGCCAATTGTTTCGCGCTCTCCGAAGCGACCGATGGCGCAGGCAAAGGCCATGCCGTCGTGTTCGGCATTATCGCCGGAACCGGTGTGGGCGGCGGGCTCTGCATCGGCGGGAGGGTGTTGACCGGGCCGCATGCCATTGCGGGGGAATGGGGGCACAATCCCCTGCCCGCCCCGCGCGGCGATGAGATCGCGGGCGGACCGGATTGTTATTGCGGCAAGCATGGCTGCATCGAATCCTGGTGCAGCGGCCCCGCGCTGGCCGCCGACTTCAAACGCATGACCGGATGCGAGATGACCGCGCCGGAGATCGCGGTTTCGAACGATCCTGCCGCGAAGGAAACGCTGGCGCGCTTCTATGATCGCTTCGCGCGCGCCATTGCCACGCTGGTGAATATTCTGGATCCCGATGCCATCGTGCTGGGCGGCGGGCTTTCCAATATCGATGCGCTCTACACCGAACTTCCGCCGCGGGTGGAGCATTATGCCTTCACCCCGCAAGGCCCCTCACGCATCCTGAAAAACGTGCATGGCGATTCCAGCGGCGTGCGCGGGGCGGCCTGGTTGTGGCATAAGGATGAGGTGGCCCAAGGGCTTCCGGAGTGAGGTTACCTTTGAAACGTCTAATGAACAGCGCCACGGTGAAACCTGGCGGCGACGTGATGCTGTCCGAGGAGCAACTCACCGAAATCGATCGGCGAGTACGAGAACATGTGGCAGCCCCTTCGACTGCGCTTCCTTGGGAAGAGGTTCGCAAGCGGCTGTGGTCCAAAGTTGGATAATTATCTGCGTTCATGGGAGGCATAATTGCGCGCCTTAGAACGGAACTGTTCATACTTGTCATCCCGGCCAAGCGGCGTCAGCCGCGCAGAGCCGGGACCCATCGCGTCGCTTCTCGATGGGTCCCGGATCGCGCTATGCGCGTCCGGGATGACAGGGGTGTGAACCTGAATAGCAAGTTGAGAAGCATCAGGTTGAACTGGCTATGACCGCTTTCTGCCGTGATTGCCTGACCGATACGCGCAGCGGCGCCACCCGATGCATCGCGTGCGGGAGCAGGCGCATATTGGCGCATGACGAACTCGACACGCTGTCCATCGCGCATCTGGATTGCGATGCGTTCTATGCCGCCATCGAAAAGCGGGACAATCCGGAATTGCGGGACAAGCCGGTGCTGGTGGGCGGCGGTTCGCGGCGCGGCGTGGTTTCGACGGCGTGTTACGTGGCGCGCATCGCGGGCGCCCGGTCTGCCATGCCAATGTACAAGGCACTGGAGCTTTGCCCCAATGCGGTCGTCCTCAAACCGAACTTCGCGAAATACACGGCGGCGGCCAAGGCCATTCGGGCGATGATGCTGGACCTGACGCCAATGGTGGAGCCGCTATCGCTGGACGAAGCCTATCTCGACCTTTCGGGGACCGAGCGGCTGCACGGGCGCACACCCGCAAAGACACTGGCGCTGCTGAGCAAGCGGATCGAAAGCGAAGTGGGGATCAGCGCATCCGTGGGGCTGAGCTGCAACAAATTCCTCGCCAAGCTGGCTTCCGACCTCGACAAGCCGCGCGGGTTTGCGGTGATCGGGGCGGCGGAAGCAAAAACCTTTCTGCGCGAAAAGCCCGTGTCGTTCATCCGGGGTGCGGGGGCGGCGTTGCAGGCGCGGCTGGAGAAAGACGGCATCACGCGCATTTCCCAATTGCAGGACACCGATCAGCGCACGCTTGCACAGCGCTATGGCAACACCGGGCTCTGGCTGCATCGCCTCGCACACGCGCAGGATGTGCGCCCCGTCAATCCGGACGGTGAAACCAAGAGCGTTTCATCGGAAACCACCTTCGAAGGCGATATCGCCGATTTCGGCGAACTCGAGCGCATTCTGTGGCGGCAGGCGGAGCGCGTTTCGCAACGCGCCAAGGCATCGGAGCTTGGCGGGCGCACGGTGGTTCTGAAACTGAAGACGAAGGCGTTTCGCATCCGCACGCGCAGCGTTTCGCTGGATGCGCCAACACAACTGGCCGACCGGATATTTCGCGTGGCGCGCGAAGCATTGAAACGCGAATGCGATGGCACGGCCTATCGCCTGCTCGGCGTCGGCATCAGCCAGCTTGCCGAAACGGGGGAATGCGATCCGCCCGATCTGGTGGACGTCGTGGCGGGCAAGCGCGCGAAGGCCGAATACGCGATGGACAAGGTGCGCGCAAAGTTCGGCGGCGAAGCGGTGGGCAAGGGGCGCGGGTTGCGGTGATAAAAGCAGTTCCGCTTTTACCCTCCCCTTGAGGGAGGGTCGACAATTTGCGGAGCAAATTTCGGGGAGGGGTCAATACTGCGACCGCCGGACCCCGCCCCGAAAAATCCAAACGGATTTTTCGACCCTCCCTCAAGGGGAGGGTAAAACGCTATCCGTGATGCGCTTTCAGCGCGCCGTAAAGCTCGGGCCTGCGGTCGCGGAACAGGCCCCATGAAGCGCGCATCTTTGCTATCTCGTCGAGATCGAAGGTTGCGGTCGCAATGCCCTCTTGTGCGCGGCCCAGTTCGGCCACGATTTCGCCCGTGGGGCTTGCGATGAAGGAGGAGCCATAGAACGTCATCTCGCCGTTCTGGCCTTTTTCCTTGCCGATGCGGTTTGAGGCGATCAGCGGCACGTAATTCGCGCCCGCATGGCCCTGCATCACACGGCGCCAATGATCGCGGCTGTCGACAGGTGGCGCGGGCGGCGGTTCGGTGCCGATGGCGGTGGGATAGAGCAATGCTTCGGCCCCCATCAACGCCATGGCGCGCGCGGTTTCAGGGAACCATTGGTCCCAGCAGATGCCGCAACCGATGACGCCGAACTTTGTATTCCAAACTTTGAAGCCGGTATCGCCGGGGGTGAAATAGTATTTCTCCTGATAGCCGGGGCCATCGGGGATGTGCGATTTGCGGTAGAGGCCGAGGATCGTTCCATCGGCATCGATCATCGCCAACGAATTGAAATGGGCGTGGCCTGCTTTTTCGAAGAAGCTGATCGGCAGAACCACATCCAGGGATTTCGCGAGCGCCGCCATTTCGGCGATCACCGGATGGTTCGCGAAAGGCCGGGCAAGGGAGAAATGATCGGCGAACTGATCCTGACAGAAATAGGGCGTTTCGAACAATTCCTGCAACAGGATGACGTTTGCGCCATGTTCGGCCGCCTTGCGCACGATCTTTTTCGCCTTGGCGATGTTGGCCGGGGCATCCCACGAACAGGCGAACTGTGTGGCGGCGAAGGTGACGTTTCTCATGCCGGTTCCTGTTGGGTGATGCAGTGGATGCCGCCGCCGCCCTGCACGATGTCGAGCGCATCGACCTGCAACAGGTCGCGGCCGGGAAAGCAATCGGCGAGCACGCCACGGGCGCGTTCATCGTTCGGATCGTCGAACGAGGGCATGACGATGCCGCCGTTCGGGAGATAAAAATTCACATAGCTCGCCTGAAGCAGCCTGCCCTGCCAATCGCGGCGTTCGATCCTGGGCTGTTCGATCTCCACGATCTCCAGCTTGCGCCCTTGCGCATCGCGCGCATTGTTCAGGCGAAAAAGCACATCCATCACGGGCTCATAATCCGGATGCGCGCGCGAAGACGGAACGCCGACGATCACGCGCCCCTCGCTCGCAAAGCACGCGATGTTATCGACATGGCCATCGGTTTCTTCATCGGAGAAACCCGTGCCCAGCCAGATGATGCGGCGCGCGCCGGTGAACAGGGCGAGGCGTTCTTCGATCTGCTGGCGGCTGAGGCCCGGATTGCGGTTCTCGTTGAGCAGGCATTGCTCGGTCGTCAGCAACGTGCCGTTTCCATCGCTGTGGATCGCGCCGCCTTCGCAGACGAGAGGCGCGTGATAGGTCAGCGTGTGGACGGCGGCCGCGGCTTTGGCCGCGAACTCCGCATCGTTGGCATAGGGATGGTATTTGTTGCCCCAGGCATTGAACTCCCACTGCACGGCGGCCTTGCGGCCTTCCGCGTGCGAAAGGAATGTGGGGCCGATGTCGCGGGCCCAGGAATCGTCGAGCGTGACCTCGAACGTCTCGATGCGGCCCGCGCAGGCGAGTTTCGGTTCCGCGGCATCCTGCGCGCGCACCGCCATCACCACGGGCTCGAAGGATGAGATCGCGCGCGCAACCCGCGCAACCGCCTGCTTGGCCCGCAACAATCCTTCCGGGCCGCCCCACGCCTCGGTACGGCAGGGCCAGCACATCCAGGTGCGCGTATGCTCCACCCATTCCGCCGGCATCGAAAAACCGTCGCGCGCGGGACAGGGGTCGTCAGCATCCAGCCGTTTGTCCATATCTCTCTATAGCCGTTTGGATGTCGCGGCGAAAACCCCTCGCCTAGCGTTGCGCAGGCGATTAGACTTTGCGCTTGCAACGGAGAATGTCATGGCCGGAAAAATCGACGCGCGCCTCAAGGAACTGGACATCATATTGCCCTCGCCGCCCGCTCCTGTTGCGAGTTATGTGCCTTATGTGGTGAGCGGCAATCTGGTTTTCATCTCCGGGCAGGTGACGATTGCGGCCGATGGGCTGAAATATGTGGGCATCGTGGGCAAGGATTTGTCGCTCGAAGACGGCAAGGCGGCGGCAAGGCTTTGCGCGGTGAATGTGATCGCGCAGGCGAAAGCTGCCTGCGGCGGCGATCTCGACCGGGTGAAACGGTGTGTGAAGGTGACGGTGTTCGTCAACGCCGTGCCGGGTTTCGCCCAGCATCCCGAGATCGCCAATGGCGCCTCCGATCTGTTCGGCGAGGTGTTTGGCGAGGCGGGCAAACATGCGCGCGCGGCAGTGGGCGCGGGCTCGCTACCGCGCAATGTCGCCTGCGAAGTCGAAGCGATATTCGAGATCGCGTGAACCAGAAAGACCTGACAGCGCGATTGTATGGGCCTGCAGCGACCATTGGGGCAGCGGCATGGAACGCCTGCGCCAACCCGGAAGGATCGAGCGACCCGCATCCGTTCACGCGGTATGAATTTTTCGCGGCCTGCGAAGAGTCCGGTTCCGCCACGGCGCGCAATGGTTGGCGGCCCTGCCATCTGGCGGTGGAGCGCGGTGGCGAGATCGTGGGGCTCTTGCCGCTTTATCTGAAGAACCACAGCCAGGGCGAATATGTGTTCGACCATGGCTGGGCGGATGCGTTCGAGCGCGCGGGCGGCAGCTATTATCCCAAGCTACAGGCAAGCGTGCCGTTCACGCCGGTCACCGGAAAGCGGTTTCTGGTGCGCGATGGCGAAGAAACGCAAATCCGCAAGGCGCTGCTTGGGGCCGCGGCCACGGCGGCGGAGGAATTGCACGCCTCATCGGTTCACATCACATTCCTCACCGAGGAAGAATGGAAAGATGCGGGCGCGTTTGGCTATCTGCAACGCACCGACCAGCAGTTCCACTGGGAAAATCGCGGCTATGCGACGTTCGATGATTTTCTTGGCGAGCTGGCATCGGCCAAACGCAAGAACCTGCGCAAGGAACGTGCGGCGGTGCGCGACGCGGGCATCGAATTCGACTGGCTGACGGGTGCGGAAATCACCGAGGCCCATTGGGATCAGTTCTTCGCATTCTACATGGATACGGGTGGGCGCAAATGGGGGCGGCCTTACCTGACGCGAAAATTCTTCAGCCTGATCGGGCAGACGATGGGCGAACAGGTTCTGCTGATCCTTGCCCGGCGCGATGGGCAGTATATCGCCGGTGCATTGAACATGTTCGGTGGCGGCGCGGTGTTCGGGCGCAATTGGGGATCGCTCGAATATGTGCCCTTCCTGCATTTCGAGACCTGCTATTACCAGGCCATCGATTTCGCCATCGCGCGCGGCCTCGGCCGCGTTGAGGCGGGCGCGCAGGGCGAGCACAAGCTATTGCGCGGTTACATGCCGACGCCGACCTATTCGGCGCATCATATCGTGCATCCGGGGTTAAGCCGCGCGGTGGGCGAATATCTGGCGCGCGAGCGCGAGGCGGTGGCCGAACAGATAGAGTCGCTTGCGGAATATGGGCCTTTCAGGAAAAATTCCTGATCCAGAAGGACGAAACATGACCTACGATCCGAACAACATCTTCGCCAAGATCCTGCGCGGCGAACTTCCGTGTGTGAAAGTGTATGAGGACGAGCTGACGGTCTCGTTCATGGACATCATGCCCTCGGTCGAGGGCCACGCGCTCGTCATCACCAAGGAAGCCGCCGAAGGCATTCTGGATCTTTCGCCGGAAGGGGCAGCCGCACTCATCAAGACCACGCAGAAGATCGCGAAGGCGGTGAAAAAGGCGTTGGATTGCCCCGGCGTGATGCTGGTGCAGTTGAATGGGGCGGCGGCCGGCCAAAGCATTCCGCATATCCATTTCCATGTCCTGCCGCGCGCGGATGGGCTGGACCTCAAGCTGCATGGGCGGGCGATGGTGAAGGCGGATGTGCTGGAGCCGGTTGCGGCGCGCATTCGCGCAGCGCTCGCATGATCCTCGAACACGCCGTTCTGAACATCAAACGCGGACAATCCAAGGCTTTCGAAACCGCCATGGCCAAGGCCCGGCCCCTGATCGAGGCGACGCCGGGATTTCAACGCATGGAGATACGGGCCTGCGTGGAGAGCAAGGATCGGTATCTGCTGCTTGTCTGGTGGGGATCGGTGGAAGCGCACACGGTGGGCTTCCGGCAATCGGCGCAATATCAGCAATGGCGGGAATTGCTGCACCATTTCTACGAACCTTTCCCGACAGTCCAGCATTATGGGGCGCCGCTTTGAGCGCGGGTTTCTTTAGGCGATAGTATCCGCCAGAGGATTCGGGCGGGGTTTCATGCGCATTGCGATCATCGGCGGCAGCAAGGGCACCGGCCTTGCCATAGCGCATGAGGCGCTGGCGCGCGGGCATGAGATCGTGATCGTCTCGCGCAGCGATCCGCGGCTGATCCGCAATGGGGTCCGCTGGCTGGCGGGCGATGCACGCGATACGACCGTGCTGGAACGCGCGATGGAGGACGTGAGCGCCACCGTCTCAGCCCTGGGCGTGGTCCAGACCTGGAAACGAACCAGGCTGTTTTCCGAGGGCGCGGAATCGCTGGTCGACGCCATGACCCATGCCGGATTGAAGCGGACCGTGCTCGTCACCGGGCTGGGCTCCGGCGACAGCCGGGGGCACCAGGGCTGGTTTTATGACCGGATCGTGTTTCCGCTGATGCTGGCCAGAAGCTATGCAGACAAGGATCGTGCGGAAGCGGTTCTGCAAAAAAGCGATCTCAACTGGACCATCGTGCGGCCCGGGCGGCTGACCAATGGCCCGAAGAAAAACCGGGTCGAGGCGCTGCTGACGCCGGAGACCTATCGCTACGGCTCAATCAGCCGGGCAGATGTGGCGGCCTTCGTGCTCGATTGCATCGAGCAGGCAACGTTCCTGCGGCAGGCCCCGCAGCTTGTGGATCGCAAGGATGGTTAGGGCAACATCGCGCGCGCCGACTTTCGTCATCTTATTTTGACTCACCCAACCTTCGTCATCGCCCGCTTTATGCGGGCGACCCAATTTTCTTCACACTGAGAAAAAATCGATCCCCCGGACAAGCCGGAGGATAACGGTGCGGGGGTGTTTTCCGCCTGAGAAAATCGGGCCCTAAGCCGTTGCCTGTTCCGGCAATGGCACGATCGCGCGCTGGCCTTCGCTCATCCACTCCAGCAGCCATGCGAGCCCGATCAACAGCGAAATTCCCGCGAGGTTGAAGGCCAGCTGAACCGCCAGCGAGTGGCCCGCTTCAAGCCACGTCACATGGCCGAGAATGGCGAGCAATATTCCGGTGCAGAAGATGGCGAGCGAATGGCGGCCGCAACGCGCGAGCGCCCGCACGATAGCAAAGCGCGCCATGCGCGCGGCGCTGGGCATATAACGCGCCACCAGGATCGCGACGGCAAAGAAACTGACCAGACGCGTGGGCTCCAGCATGGACTTGTCCACCGGCAGGCTGATGAGGAACAGCGTCGGCACGATGGGAAACATCGTGTGGACGTTGTTGGTGAACTGCATCGCGCCGGCAACAACCGCCACGACGGCGCAACCGATGAGCACCGGGCGCGAACGCAGCAGCGGCTTGTAGGCATTCATCTGGCCCGAACCGAACGCGGCCCCGATCACCATGACGAACTGCCAGGCATAAGGATCGAAGAACCAGCCCTCGCCATTGGGATGGGTGGTGGCGTTCCAGCCGAAAAGCTGCGTGCCAGCATAGATCAGGAACGAAGCGAGCAGCACGAGCCACGGCCCACGCTTGAGCGCCACCAGCAGGAATGGCAGCAGCGCGAAGAACACGGTGTAGACCGGCAGGATATCGAGATAGGCGGGCTGGAAGCGCAGCATCAGCGCCTGCATCACGGTGGTTTCGGTTTGGGCGATGAAGGCTTCAACGCGGAAATACCGGAAATACCCGCCATCCGGCGAGAACGAGGCGATGGCGCAGATTTCAGCCACCAGGAAGACCAGCAGCACCATCTGCGCCGCATAGATATCCCATGCACGCCGCCACATGCGGCCCGCCGCGGCGAAGAAGCCGCGCGTATCGAGCGTGCGCCCATAGACCATGGCGGCGACAAAGCCGGAGAGGAAGAAGAAGAGTTCCGCGGCATCGGCGAAGGCGAAGGATTGCAGCGTGGCCAGCGACAGCAGACTTTGGGGAACGTGATCGGCGAAGATCATCATCAGGGCGGCGCCGCGCAGAAAATCGAGCCGGATGTCGCGTTTTTCTGAGGGCATCTGCTATCTCACTGATTCCAGAAGGCGGTGTTTTTCGATCTTGGAAGGAAGCATATCCTTTACCCTCCCCTTGAGGGAGGGTCGACAATTTGCGTAGCAAATTTCGGGGAGGGGTCAACCCGGGAACCACCACCTGACCCCTCCCCGAAAAATCCAAGAGGATTTTTCGACCCTCCCTCAAGGGGAGGGTAAAGGGAGACGATCACACGTTCTCTTCGGCTTTGGGTTTGCCCTTGCGGACGGGTGGCTTTGCGTCTTCGTCCGTGATGAATTCGAAGGCGAGCTTGTCGTTCTCGCGATCCAGCAACACGCGCACGGTGCCGCCGTTCTTCAGCTTGCCGAACAATATCTCGTCGGCCAGCGGCTTTTTGATGTGGTCCTGGATCACGCGCGCGAGCGGCCTTGCACCGAATGCGTCGTCATAGCCCTTCTCGCCCAGCCAGCGGGTGGCATCGGATGTGAGATCGAAGGTCACGTCGCGGTCGATCAGCTGGGCTTCGAGTTCCAGCACGAACTTCTCCACCACGCGGTCGATCGTATCGCGGCCGAGGGCTGCGAACGAAATCGTGGCGTCGAGGCGGTTGCGGAATTCCGGCGTGAAGAGTTTCTTGATCGCTTCTTCATCCTCGCCTTCGCGCTTGCCGCGACCGAAGCCGATGGAATCCTTCGCGGCATCCGATGCGCCCGCATTGGTGGTCATAATCAGAACCACGTTGCGGAAGTCGATCTTCTTGCCGTTGTGATCGGTCAGTTTGCCGTGATCCATCACCTGCAACAGGATGTTGAACAGATCCGGGTGCGCTTTTTCGATTTCATCGAGCAGCAGCACGCAATGCGGATGCTGATCCACGCCATCGGTGAGCAAGCCGCCCTGATCGAAGCCGACATAACCGGGGGGCGCGCCGATCAGGCGGCTGACCGTGTGGCGCTCCATATATTCGGACATATCGAAACGCAGCAGCTCCACGCCCATGATGGCGGCAAGTTGCTTGGCGACTTCGGTTTTGCCGACGCCGGTGGGGCCGGAGAACAGATAGCAGCCGATGGGCTTTTCCGGCTGGCGCAGGCCTGCGCGCGAAAGTTTGATCGCGCTCGACAAGGCGTGGATGGCAGCATTCTGGCCATAGACCACGCGCTTGAGGTCTTCCTCGAGGTTGCGCAGTTGCTCGGTGTCGGTCTTCGACACGGATTTCGACGGGATGCGGGCCATCTTGGCGATGACATCTTCCACTTCCTTCACGCCGATGACTTTCTTGCGGCGGGATTCCGGCAGCAGCATCTGGGCCGCGCCCACTTCGTCGATCACGTCGATCGCCTTATCGGGCAGCTTGCGGTCGTTGATGTATTTCGCGGCGAGTTCGACGGCGACCTTGATCGCTTCGGCCGTGTAGCGAACCTTGTGATATTCCTCGAAATAGGGCTTGAGGCCTTTGAGGATCTTGATCGCATCGGGCACGGTGGGTTCGGCCACGTCGATCTTCTGGAACCGGCGGACGAGCGCGCGGTCCTTCTCGAAATACTGGCGATATTCCTTGTAGGTGGTCGAGCCGATGCAACGCAGCGTGCCTGCCTGCAAGGCGGGTTTGAGAAGGTTCGAGGCATCCATCGCGCCGCCGCTGGTGGCGCCCGCACCGATCACGGTGTGGATTTCGTCGATGAACAGGATCGCGTCCTTTAGATTGTCCAGCTCCTTCACGACGGATTTGAGGCGTTCCTCGAAATCGCCGCGATAGCGCGTGCCCGCGATCAGCGCGCCCATATCGAGCGAATAGATCACCGAGTTCATCAGAACTTCGGGCACTTCCTTCTTCACGATCTTGCGGGCCAGGCCTTCGGCAATCGCGGTTTTGCCAACGCCGGGATCGCCCACAAACAGCGGGTTGTTCTTCTGGCGGCGGCAAAGAATTTGAATGGTGCGTTCGACTTCGGCATCGCGGCCGATCAGCGGATCGATGCGGCCCTGCTTGGCCTTTTCGTTCAGGTTCACGCAATAGGCTTCGAGCGCCTCGGTGCCCTGCTTGACGTTTTTCTCGGGCTCCTCGTCTTCATCCGCACCGCGCACGGTTTTCTGCGCGCTCATGCCGGGGCGCTTGGCGATGCCGTGGCTGATATAGCTCACCGCATCCAGCCGCGTCATGTTCTGTTCTTGCAGGAAATAGACGGCGTGACTTTCGCGTTCGGTGAACAACGCGACCAGCACATTGGCGCCCGTCACCTCATCGCGGCCTGAATTCTGGACGTGCAGCACCGCGCGCTGCACCACCCGCTGGAAGCCGGTGGTGGGCTTGGCATCTTCGCCATCCTCGATCACGAGCGTGATGAGTTCCTCATCGACATATTTGACGAGGGCGGCGCGCAGCGCATCGGTGTTGACGTTGCACGCCTTCATCACCTGGGCGGCATCGGCATCATCCATCAACGCGAGGAGGAGATGTTCCAGGGTCGCGTATTCGTGATGCCGGTCGCTCGCGAGTTTGATGGCGCGATGAAGGCCTTGTTCCAAACTCCGGGACAATGATGGCATCGCGCCGCTACTCCTTTTCCATGGTACATTGTAAAGGATGTTGATGGCGGCGGGAAAATTCAATGACCTGCGCCACCTTTGTTTCCGCAACCTCGTAAGTGAACACCCCGCAGATGCCCACGCCGTGGCGATGGACATGGAGCATGATCTCGACCGCGGCTTCGCGGTTCTTGTTGAAGAAGGTCTCCAGGATATGCACGACGAATTCCATCGGCGTGTAATCGTCGTTCAGCAGGAGCACCTTGTAGAGGCTGGGTTTCTTGGTCTTGGCGCGCGTGCGCGTAACGACGCCGGTTCCGTTGCCGATACCGCCGTTGCCAGTGCCCTGCCCGTCCTTGTCGTCTCTCATGCGAACCAGACTCTAACCCATAAACCTTACTCTACCGCCACATAGATAAAGGGATGAAGGCCCGGTTTCGCAACCGACTTATTTTCCTTGTTATTTTCAGTTGGGGCTTGAAAAACAAAAGGCCCGGCCGAAGCCGGGCCTTTGATCCGCGGAAAGAACGCCCGCGAAATCGATTAGGCGGCGCGAACGCTCTGCACCGTGTCGACCCAGGCCTGGTAACGGCCCTGGATCGGCTCAAACGCCTTCTTCGTCGAGGCGACGAAGATTTCGTTCAGCTTGCCGACCTGGCCGACATAGGCCTCGAACGCCGTCTTGGCGAAATCGGACTGCAGTTCGAAGGCTTCCTGCGGCGACTTGGAGGCCAGAACGGCCTTCGCGGCAGAGATGGAATCTTCGATGGACTGCTTGGAATAGGCATAAATCTCGTTGTGAAGCGTTTCCGCACCCTTGCCGGCGGCAGTGGCGGACTTCACATAGGCTTCGACGGTTTCCTTGCCGTAGCCGAGAACCTGGTCGTAGCCCTTCACGGCCTTTTCAAAGCCGGTCTTGAATGCTTCCGTACCCGTCTTGATCGCGGTTTCGATGCCTTCGGCCGCTTCAGCGCTGGCCGCTTTTGACTTCGGTGCCATAAGAAAAACCCTTTCTTTGGTTACGCACAGCCAGGCGGCCAGCAAGGTCCCCTGTTGCAGTGCAACATGATCCTATATGCGGTGCACCATGGCGGATGTCAAGACCCTTTTGTTGCGCTGCACAAAAGGTTCATCCGGGGTCTTTAGGGGCTCCTTAACCAATATCATTAACTAAACGTAAACATCGGATATTCATCATCTATTTGAAACAAAGGGTTGCACGGCCGAACAAAATTGTGTCTCAATGTAAATCAAGGTGGGTCGAATTTAACAAGACCGAATAGGGGCTGCGTAAATGCTTTTTTGGACGCGTGCCACTCAAGGCGCGACCATGCGTAGGGCTGTTGTTTGGGGTGTGGCGCTCGGGTTTGCCGCCCTTGTGATGTCGCCGGCCCCTGAGGCCGTCGCGGCAACTCGTCACGCCAAGACCCATCACGCAAAGATTTTCAAGCACCAGAACCGCACCAAGTCTCTTCGCACCGCACGCGCCCCCGCCAGCCCGACCGACCCCAGCAAGGACGCCGCCCTGATCATCGACGGGCGGACCGGAGCCACCCTCTATTCCCGCAATGAGAGTGCACTGCGGCATCCGGCTTCGCTGACCAAGATGATGACCCTCTACCTGCTGTTTGACGCGCTCAAGCAGGGCAAGGTCACCATGGACACGCCGCTCAAGGTCTCGTTCCACGCGACCCAGCAGAAGCCGACCAAGCTCTACCTCAAGAAGGGCGAGACGATCCCGGTCGAAACCGCGATCAAGGCCATCGTGGTGCTTTCGGCCAATGACGTGGCCGTGACCATTGCGGAAAACCTGGCCGGCGGCAGCGAATCGAAATTCGCCGACATGATGACCGAGAAGGCCCATCAGCTCGGCATGAAGGACACGCACTACAACAACGCCTCGGGCCTGCCCGATCCGGGCCAGATCACGACCGCCGACGATCTGGCGGTTCTGGCGCGCCATGTGGCTTACGACTTTCCGCAATATTTCCATTACTTCTCGACCGTGGGCTTCACCTGGCAGGGCCGCCCGCACATCACGCACAACAACCTGATCGGCAATTACGAAGGCGCTGACGGGATCAAGACCGGCTACACCGGCGCATCGGGCTTCAACCTGGTGTCTTCGGTGGTGCGCGGCGGCGAGCATGTGATCGGCGTCGTGATGGGCGGCTATACCGCCAAATCGCGCGACCGCGAGATGATCCGCCTGCTGGACAACACATTCGCCCGCGCCCAGACCAACCCCACCCTGCTCGCCCGCGCCGAAGTTCCGTGGCAGCAGATCGCCGAGAACGCCAAGGGCTCGACTGTTGCCGCCGGATTCGACCTGAACACGGCCCCCTCGGGCGCGGTGGCGCAGAACAATGCGGCCGAGGTTTCGAAGCGCTGGTCGCTTTTCGCCTCGATGAACAAGGCCGTGAACCCGAGAGCCAAAGCCCCGAAATATCCTGATGAGGATGAAAACGCGGCCGCCCCGGTGCCGATGGCCAAACCCGCCTCGGTTCAGGTGGCCAACAACTATCCGCAGGCACTGGTGAGCGCTGACGCCGCCAACGACAATGTGGGCGAAGGCGACGTGGCCGACGATGCACGCTCCACCGCCGCCGCCATGGGCGCGCGCGCCTGGGCCATCCAGATCGGCGCTTATGCGACCGACACGATCGCCAAGACCGAGCTTTCGTCTTATGTGCGCAAGTCGAGCGATCTTCTGAGGGCCGCGCAGCAGGTGGTGATCCCGGTGCAATCCGCCAATGGTCACACCATGTTCCGCGCCCGCTTTGGCCCCATGGCCGAACGCGACGCCCGCGAAATCTGCGCCCGCCTCACCGAACGCGGCCAGACCTGTTTCGCCACGATGAGCGCGCGGTAGCTGCTTTATCCTTGCCTGCCCTTCTTACCCTCCCCTTGAGGGAGGGTCGATAATTTGCGCAGCAAATTTCGGGGAGGGGTCATCTGCGGCAACCACCTGGACCCCTCCCCGAAAAATCCAAGAAGATTTTTCGACCCTCCCTCAAGGGGAGGGTAAAGGGCGATCGATGCTTCACCCCAACAACACGTCTTTGGCTTCGTTGATCTTCGCGGCGAGATAGCTTGTGCCGCCCTTATCGGGGTGGTTTTGCAGCATCAGCTTGCGGTGGGCGGCGCGGATGGCTTCTTCGTCTGCGCCCGGTTCGAGGCCCAGCACGCGATAGGCTTCCGCGCGCGACATGGCGCTGTCGTTGCGCGAACGTGGTTCGGATTTGGGTTGCTCCGTCTGCCGCCACGAGGGGCCGAAACGGCGATCCAGATAGGTTTCGAGCAGGCGCTGCGTTTCGATATCATTGCCCGCCTCGCCAAGGAGCGCCGTTATCTGTTCGCGCGTCATGGTACTCAGGCGGGCGCCCTGCTGATCGCCTTTGAGAACATCGCCATCCATTTCGCCGGTGGTGTGATCGAGTTCGAGCGCGATCCATTCGGTCCGCACCGCGCTCGATTGATCGCGGCGTGGGCGCCAGCGCGCGCCGCCACCACCGCCGGAGAACACGCCATAATGCGGCCAGCCGCCGGGCCACACCCGGCCTTGCGTGAACAGGCTCCATGCCACCGTGCCGACGAAGACGCCCAACCCGATCCGCTCGGTGAGCATCAGCGCGACCGCCGCCAGACCGAGCAGGAGCGCGCCGAGGTAACGCAGCGAGCGGGCGAGCGTGGCGGGATTGGCTTGCGTGAAGGCGTAGCCCAGCCCCAGCACGAAAACGAGCACGAAGGCGCCGCCCAGAACGATACCCATTATTTCTTGCCGCTCATCGTGTGCGCGATGCGCAGGATCTCGCCGCCCATGCGTTCGCCATATTCGCGCAACGCCACCTCCCCGCCCGTTGCATAGGCAGCCGCCGCGCCAAGCAATTCCTTCAGGCGGCGCGCGGCGCCGGAATCGAAACTTGCGTAAACGCCCTTGGTCAGCCGCGCCACCTCGCGGAAGACGGCTTCGGCATTGGCGTTGTGACCTTCGTGGAACATGAACGCGGGCACGCCGAGCAGCGCGAGCTTTCCGGCTGCGCCCGCCACCAGATCGGCATTCTCCTCGAAGCAATCGCCGACATAGACGAGCGCACCGATCTTCGCGCGCCCGGCTTCTTCGGCTGCGTGGGTGAGCACGCGGTGCAATTGGGTGAAGCCGCTGCGGCAGGAAACAGCGCGCATCCTCTCCGCCAGCGCCGATGGCGTGGTGGCCCAGGGGCTCGCTTCGAATTCGCCCTGCCCGCGAAAGAATACCAGCTGCACCGCGAGGCCACCGATAGCCTGGGTGATGTGGAACATCTCGGACTGGATTTCGGCCGCACGATCCCAGGTCGGCTGGCGGCTCATCGTGGCGTCGATGGCGAAGATCAGACGGCCCCTCACCTGGCTCAGCGCGGGCACGCGGGCGGCCTGGCCCAGGAAGGCATCGATCTCCTTCGAGCTGGAAGGATTGGCCGGGAGGTTCTTTGTCATGAGCCAATATTCTGCGCTGTGAGTGAGCGACGCAAATCTTACCTCCCCCTACGCGGGGAGGTCGGCGGCGCGCATCGGCGCGACGACGGGTGGGGCCTTTCGGTGCTGAAATTTGCGCACGGTCTTCGTTGAAACAGCCCCCCACCCGCCGCGCTGGCGCGCGTCGACCTCCCCGCGTTGGGGGAGGTAAATGGAAATTCAGGTGCCGCTCGCGAGCAGCGCCGCGTTGCCGCCTGCGGCTGTGGTGTTGACCGTGACGGTGCGTTCGACGGCGAAGCGGGCGAGATAATGCGGGCCGCCTGCCTTCGGGCCCGTGCCGGAAAGGCCCTCGCCGCCGAAGGGCTGGACGCCGACCACCGCGCCAATCTGGTTTCGGTTGACGTAAAAATTGCCGACGCGGACACGGGCGCGGATAAAATCGGCTGTTTCATCGATCCGGCTGTGCAGGCCGAGCGTGAGGCCATAGCCGGTGGCGTTGATCGCCTCGCACACCGCATCGAGCTTATCGGCAGAATAGCGCACCACATGCAGCACAGGACCGAAGACCTCGCGCGTCAGTTGCGACAGGCGCTCGATTTCGAACACGCGCGGGGCGAAAAATACGCCGTGCTCATGTTCGGGGCCGAGTGGAAGCTGGCGCAGGAATTTCGCCTCGCGCGAGAGGTGGACGGAATGCTTCTCCAGATTCTCGCGGGCATCTTCATCGATCACCGGGCCGATATCGGTTTGCAGGTTCATGGGATCGCCGATCTTCAGCTCATCCATGGCGCCGAGAATGAGATCGAGCATCTTGTCGGCCACATCATCCTGCAGGAACAGCACGCGCAACGCGGAGCAGCGCTGGCCCGCACTGTCGAATGCCGATGACAGAACATCGCGCGCCACCTGTTCGGGCAAGGCGGTGGAATCCACGATCATCGCATTCTGGCCGCCGGTTTCGGCGATCAGCGCGGCGATTGGGCCGCTGCGGGCGGCGAGCGCGCGGTTGATCGCGTTTGCGGCCTCTGTCGAGCCGGTGAAGGCGACGCCTGCAAGGCGCGGATCGCCGAACAGCGCGTTGCCGATGGTAGGGCCATCGCCCGGCAGGAAATGCAGCACGCTTTGCGGCACACCCGCCTCATGCAGCAACCGGATTCCGGCGGCAGCGATAAGCGGGGTTTGTTCGGCGGGCTTGGCGAGCACCGCGTTGCCCGCGGCAAGCGCGCCCGCGACCTGGCCGGTGAAGATCGCAAGCGGAAAATTCCATGGCGCGATGCAGGCAAACACGCCGCGGCCATGCAGCGAAACGCTGTTCTCCTCGCCGGTCGGGCCGGGAAGCCGAACGGGTTGCTGAAATTCGGTGCGGGCGCGGTTCGCATAGTAGCGCAGGAAATCTGCGGCTTCGCGTACTTCGCCGAGCGCGGTTTGCAGGGTCTTGCCTGCTTCGCGAACGGCAAGCGCCATCAGATGCGAACGATTGGCTTCGTAGAGATCGGCCGCGCGTTCGAGGATGGCGGCGCGCGCATTGCCGCCAAGGCCGTTCCAATCTTCCTGCGCGCGATGGGCGGCATCGAGCGCGTTGATCGCATTTTGCGGCGTAGCCTCGATGACTTCGCCGATCTTGCGCCGCCTGTCCGAAGGATCGAACAGCGACTTTACATTGCCGGTTGCGCCCACACCGTTCGGCGATGCGGTTTGCTGCGATGCGAGCGCGCCGCGCATTTCCGCCAGCATCGGCGCGGCGATGGCGGGATCGCTCCAGAAGAAGCCTTGCGAATTCTTGCGATCAGGCAACATATCGTGCGGCAGCGGGATGCGCGGATTGCGGCGCGGGGTCAGGGTTGAGAGCACGCGCGCGGGATCGGCCACGATTTCATCAATCGGGGCTTCTTCATCCGCCAGGCGATTGACGAAGGATGTGTTCGCGCCATTTTCCAAAAGACGGCGCACAAGATAGGCAAGAAGATCTTCGTGGCTTCCCACCGGCGCATAAATTCGCGTGCCGATGCCGCGGGCCAAGGGCTTCCGCAGATCGTGGAAGACTTCATAGAGCGCATCGCCCATGCCATGCAGGCGCTGGAATTCGAAATCGGTGCGACCGGCGGCAAGGGTTTCGACAACGGACAAGGTGTGTGCGTTGTGGGTGGCAAACTGCGGATAGAACGCCTGACCGCCCGCGAACATCGCGCGCGCGCAGGCAATATAGGAAACATCGGTTCCCGCCTTGCGCGTGAAAACCGGATAATCCGCAATGCCGCTTTCCTGCGCGCGTTTGATTTCCGTATCCCAATACGCGCCCTTCACCAGACGCACGGGGATACGGCGTTTGTGCGCCCGCCCGAGTTCGGTGAGCCAGGCGAGCGTGGGAAGCGCGCGCTTCTGATAGGCTTGCACCGCCAGGCCAAGGCCATTCCAACCCTGCAACTCCGGCGCGGCGCTCAGGGCTTCGAACACATCGAGCATCAGGTCGAGACGTTCGGCCTCTTCGGCATCGACGGTGAAACCGAGATTGGCGGATTTGGCTTCGGCCGCGAGCGCAACCAGCGACGGAAGCAATTCGCGCATCACACGTTCGCGTTTGGCATATTCATAGCGCGGATGCAGCGCGGAAAGTTTGACCGAGATGCTGGGGCGGGCAAAGACATTGGCGGTGCCGCCATCCGCTTTTTCCGCGATGGTTCGCAGCGCGCCGCGATAGGCCGCGAGATAGCGGGCGGCATCCGCCTTTGTGTAAGCGGCTTCGCCCAGCATGTCGAAGGAATAGCGGGATTCCTTTTCGGTGTTGCCGAGCGCCTCCTCGATGGTGCGGCCCAAAACGAACTGGCGGCCAAGAATTCGCATGGCATAGGTGACCGCCTGGCGGATCACCGGCTCGCCCGCGCGGCCCAGAAGTTTGCGCCAGATGCCCTCGAAATCCCACTTCGCGTCTTCGAGGCGGACGACGCGGCCCGTCAGCATCAGCGCGAAGGTGGAGGCGTTGACGAACAGCGATTGCGATTTGCCCAGATGCTCATCCCATTTGCCGTGGCCGAGCTTATCGCGGATCAGGCGATCGGCGGTTTCGGAATCCGGCACGCGCAGCAGCGATTCCGCCAGGCACATCAGCACCACGCCTTCCTGCGTGGACAGCGCATATTCCTGAAGCAGCGCATCTATGCCGCCATGGGCGGGCCGCGCGCGGATACGGTTCACCAATTCGCGGGCGAGCGTTTGGGTGGCGGAATGCTCACCGGGCGTCAATGCGGCCTGGGCAAGCAGTTTCGCGGTGAGGGCGTTTTCTTCGGCGAGATATGCAGCGGAAATGTCGCGGCGCAGGTTTTCAAACATCGTGGGGGGTGTGCTATCGATGACGCTTGATCTTAACCTAGACGCCCCTGCCCGCGCCATGACCACAGAAATCGTGACCACCATTTCAGAATTGCGCACGCGCGTGGCCGCATGGCGCGCCGAAGGCGCGCGTGTGGGGCTGGTGCCGACCATGGGCGCTTTGCACGAGGGCCATCTTTCCCTTGTGCGCGAGATCGGAAAGACCGCGCAGCGGGTGATCGTGAGCATTTTCGTTAACCCCACCCAGTTCGCGCCGCACGAAGATTTCGACCGCTATCCGCGCGAGCTGGAGCGCGACCGGGCAAAGCTTGGCGGAACCCCGGCGAGTGTGATTTTCGCGCCCTCCGTGGGCGAGATGTATCCCGAGGGTTTTGCGACCAAGGTTGAGGTGGGCGGCCCAAGCGAGGGGTTGGAGACCGATTTCCGGCCGCATTTCTTTGCGGGCGTGGCCACGGTGGTTTCCAAACTTCTGCTGGCGGCGATGCCCGATGCGGCCATTTTCGGCGAGAAGGATTATCAGCAATTGCTGGTGATCCGCCGCATGGTGCGCGACCTGGGTTTGCCGATCGAGATTGCGGGGGCTGCGATCTTGCGCGAGGCGGATGGGTTGGCGATGTCTTCGCGCAACGCCTATCTCAAGGCCAATGAGCGCGTGGTAGCGGGACGGCTGAATGTCATCCTCGCCGAGGCTATCGAATTGGCGCGCGACGGAAGCGAAATTGCGGGCATCGAATCCGACGCGGCGAATGGATTGCTGCGGGCGGGATTTTCATCCGTCGATTATGTGGCGATCCGCGATGCGGAAAGCTTGAAGCGGATCGACAGGCTGGCGCGGCCCGCGCGCATTCTGGCCGCCGCCAAGATCGGCAACACGCGGCTGATCGACAATATGGCGCTTTAGAGCAGGCCGAGCGAAACGAGTTCGGCTTTCAATGCTTCGGGCAGCCCCGCACCGCCTTTGCTGCCGCGCGCATCGGCGGGCGCATCTTCCGGCTTCAGATAACGCCAGCCCTGAAACGCGCGCTGCACACGGCGCGCGACCGGCACAAGCTTGGCGTCATACACGATGCCGCAATGGGGCGTGCCGCCGCGTATCACCGGGCGCAGTTCGAGGATTTTCTGGCGCACCGCGATCTGGCCCTTGATGACCCAATAGAGCGAGCCCTTGCCGACAATATCATCGGCGCGTTTGGGCATCTGGCGGGTGACATGCATCAGCTCGGGCTGCTTTTTGCCCTTTTTCTTTTGTTCCTTGATCCGGCCAATCTGCCATTGGGCAAGTTCTTCGACCGTTTCGACGCCGACGCAGAGCTTGAGGATATGCAACGTCATTTCGCGGGCCCTGCCTCAAAACGCAGGATCAACGCGCCCTCGCCCACCTGATCGCCCACGCTCACCGCGATTTCGGCGATGGTCGCATCGGCCTGCGCGGACAATGTGTTTTCCATCTTCATCGCTTCGAGAACGGCAAGCGGCGCACCGCGTTTCACTTTATCTCCGGCTTTCACGAAGATCTGGATCACTTTGCCGGGCATCGGCGCGGTGATGCGGTCCGACGCGGTGGCGGCAATATCCTGATCGTCGAACGGATCATACAAGGCAAACAGATGCGTATCGCCGTTCTGCATGACCGCGATATCGCCGCTGGAAAGGCGGATCGCGGTGCCCGGTACGGAGACCTGCTTTTGCCCGGCGATGGAGATCGAGGTGGCGCCATTTCTGGCGTGGATCACCTCCACCGGAAAACGCTTCTCGCCCTGTACAAATGTCAGATGTTCGCGCGCTTCCCCGGAGAGGCGGAAACCATCTTGTGCGTTCCAGGGATCGGTGCCGCTATGGCTGCGTTCGGCGAGGAGGAACTCCACCGCCTGCACCAACGCGATTTGATCGGCGGGGGCTTCTATCAGTTCCTGCAAATGCCGATCAATGAAGCCGGTGTCGATGTCGCTTGCGAGGAACGCCTTGTTGCGAAGCGTGCGAACAAGGAAGCCTGCATTGGTGGCAACGCCAGCGACCTGGGTGTGCGCCAGCGCGTTTGCGAGTTTTGTGGCGGCGGTGGCGCGGTCTTCATCCCAGGCGATCACCTTGGCGATCATGGGATCATAAAACGGCGTCACCGCATCGGCTTGCCGCACGCCGGTATCGATGCGGATGTTTTCGCTTTCGCCAAATTGCAGTCGCTCGAGCTTGCCGACCGACGGCAGGAAGCCTTTGCGCGGATCTTCGGCATAAAGGCGGGCTTCGATGGCGTGGCCGTGGATTTTCAATTCGTGCTGTTGCTTGGGCAGTTTGCGGCCCGCGGCAACCTGTAGCTGCCATTCGACCAGATCGAGGCCGGTGATCGCCTCGGTCACGGGATGCTCGACCTGAATGCGCGTGTTCATCTCGATGAAATAAAAGCCGCTGTTCTCGTATAGAAACTCGATCGTGCCGGCGCCGGAATAGTGCATTTCGCGCAT